>OLGY01000098.1_pt1 | contig 73084 bp, 62 predicted proteins | sample 1605951 | NCBI WGS metagenome assembly OLGY01 (sample SAMN03283280) | human gut metagenome | biome: human-associated habitat; material: feces | host: Homo sapiens | place: Peru | collected 2012
TGTGCTCCTTTGTCTGAGCCATAACACCATCAGTAGCAGCAACAACGAGGATAGCACCATCCATCTGAGCAGCACCAGTGATCATGTTCTTAACGTAGTCAGCATGTCCTGGACAGTCAACGTGAGCGTAATGTCTCTTCTCTGTTTCATATTCAACGTGAGCTGTAGAGATTGTGATACCTCTTTCTCTTTCTTCTGGAGCTTTATCGATGTTCTCGAAATCAACTGCAGCATTTCCTGCAACTCTTGCAGCAAGTGTCTTTGTGATAGCTGCTGTTAAAGTTGTTTTACCATGGTCAACGTGACCGATAGTACCAATATTAGCATGTGGTTTAGTTCTTTCAAATTTAGCTTTAGCCATTTTGCGTAAATCCTCCTTACAAATCTTAATTTTTGCCCTATCGGGCTAGGCTATTTAAAATTATATTGCATAATGCTTATAATTTCAAGCATTATTTTAGCAATTTACTATTATCTTCCTCTAGATGAAATAATAGTATCCTGAACATTCTTAGGAGCCTGTTCATATTTCTCAAAGAACATTGAGTAGTTACCACGTCCCTGTGTATCTGAACGAAGAACTGTAGCATATCCGAACATTTCTGCAAGTGGAACATATGCTTTAACCATCTTACCACCACTGATGTCTTCCATACTTTCAATACGTCCACGACGTGAGTTAAGACCACCGATAACGTTACCCATATATTCTTCAGGTGTTGTAACCTCAACCTTCATAATAGGTTCAAGAATTACTGGTGCAGCTTTCTGCATAGCATCTTTGAATGCCATAGAACCTGCAATGTGGAATGCCATTTCTGATGAGTCGACTTCATGGTAAGATCCATCATAAACTGTAGCATGTACACCAACAACTGGGAATCCTGCAAGTGTACCAGACTGTGTAGCTTCTTCAATACCCTCACCAACTGCTGGGATATATTCCTTAGGAATAGCACCACCAACAACTGTTGATTCGAATTTGAATAATTCTTCTCCGTTGGCATCCATTGGCTCGAAGTGAACTTTACAATGACCATACTGACCACGTCCACCTGACTGTTTAGCATATTTGCTATCAACATCAACTGCCTTTGTGATTGCTTCTCTGTATGCAACCTGTGGAGCACCTACGTTAGCTTCTACTTTAAATTCACGAAGAAGTCTGTCAACGATGATATCAAGGTGAAGTTCACCCATACCAGCGATGATTGTCTGTCCTGTCTCTTTATCTGTATGTGCTCTGAATGTTGGATCTTCTTCAGCAAGTTTAGCTAAAGCTTCACCCATCTTACCCTGAGCATCTTTTGTCTTAGGTTCAATTGCAAGCTCGATAACTGGTTCTGGGAATTCCATAGACTCTAAGATTACAGGATGCTGTTCATCACAGATTGTATCACCTGTTGTTGTAACCTTAAGACCTACTGCTGCAGCTATATCGCCTGAGTAAACCTTATCAATTTCTTTTCTGTTGTTGGCATGCATCTGAAGGATACGTCCAACTCTTTCTTTCTTATTCTTTGTAGAGTTAAGTACATATGAACCTGAGTTTAATGTACCAGAGTAAACTCTGAAGAATGCTAACTTACCAACGAATGGGTCAGTCATAATCTTGAATGCTAATGCTGAGAATGGCTCATCATCAGAAGATTTAACTGTTACTTCGTTACCATCTTCGTCCTGACCTGTAATATCAGGTACGTCTGTTGGAGCTGGCATATATTCAATAATAGCATCAAGAAGTTTCTGAACACCTTTATTCTTATATGCTGTTCCGCAAAGACAAGGAATTGCTTCACCTGAGATTGTTCCCTTTCTTAAAGCGCCTTTAAGTTCAGCGATAGAAAGTTCTTCTCCCTCAAGATATTTTTCCATAATCTCTTCATCGAGTTCTGCACACTGTTCGATAAGTTTATCATGATATTCCTCTGCCTGATCTTTAAGATCTGCCGGAATCTCACCAATAACGATATCGTCACCTTTATCGCCATTGAAAACATATGACTGCATCTCAAATAAGTCAATAACACCCTGGAATGAATCTTCTTTACCGATTGGAATCTGTACAAGTACAGGATTCTTTCCAAGTTTTGAAATAAGCTGAGCACATGATCCGAAGAAATCTGCACCAAGCTTATCCATTTTATTCATGAAAGCCATACGTGGAACGCCATACTTATCAGCCTGACGCCATACGTTTTCTGACTGTGGTTCAACACCATTCTGGGCATCGAATACACCTACAGCACCATCAAGTACTCTAAGTGAACGCTCAACTTCGACTGTGAAGTCAACGTGTCCCGGTGTATCAATGATGTTAATACGATGTTCCGGAGCACCTACTTTTTTCTTACCATTTTCTTCAAGTGTCCAATGGCAAGTTGTTGCTGCGGAAGTAATTGTGATACCTCTTTCCTGCTCCTGGGCCATCCAGTCCATAGTTGCAGTACCTTCATGTGTATCACCGATTTTATGATTTACACCAGTATAATAAAGTATACGCTCTGTTAATGTTGTTTTACCAGCATCGATATGAGCCATAATACCTATATTTCTAGTTCTCTCTAATGGATATTCTCTTCCAGCCAAGGTTCTTCCTCCTTAAATAATCCTATGCTGCAAAAATGTCTTTAATTCTATAATTAGAATCTGTAATGAGCAAATGCTTTGTTTGCTTCTGCCATTTTGTGCATATCTTCTTTTTTCTTAACTGATGCGCCTGTGTTATTTGCTGCATCAAGAATTTCACCTGCTAATCTGTCTTCCATTGTTTTTTCGCCTCTCTTACGTGAGAACAATGTAATCCAGCGAAGTGCTAATGCCTGTCTTCTGTCAGGTCTTACTTCGATAGGTACCTGGTATGTTGCACCACCAATACGTCTTGCTTTTACTTCAAGAAGTGGCATAATGTTGTTCATAGCCTCCTCGAATACTTCAAGTGCTGGCTTACCAGATTTTTCTTCTACCTGTGCAAATGCACCATATACTATTTTCTGAGCTACACCTTTCTTACCATCTAACATAATGTTGTTGATAAGTTTAGTAACCACTTTATTGTTGTATAATGGATCTGCTAATACGTCTCTTTTTTGAGTATGTCCTTTACGTGGCACGGTTCTTCCCTCCTTAAATATGTTGGTCAGTCTCTTTCGACTGCCTTTTTGTTTAATTCATCGGTACTCACTTTTGTTGTGTTTCGTGCGGTAAAAAGTGTATTGTTGTAATTCAAATTACATATATGTCGAACATATAAACAATATTTCTAATTCCCGGCACTAAATTCATTCAACCTGTGATTATTCCTATTTTGCGTCCTTTGGTCTCTTAGCACCATATTTAGAACGAGCCTGGCGTCTCTTAGCAACACCTGCTGTATCAAGTGTTCCTCTTACGATATGATATCTTGTACCTGGTAAATCCTTTACTCTACCACCACGGATAAGAACAACACTATGTTCCTGAAGGTTATGTCCTTCACCTGGGATGTAGCTTGTTACTTCGATACCATTAGAAAGACGAACTCTGGCAATCTTTCTAAGAGCTGAGTTAGGCTTTTTAGGAGTAGCTGTTTTAACTGCTGTACAAACACCTCTCTTCTGTGGAGAAGCTGTATCTGTAGCTTTCTTCTGTAATGAGTTGTAACCCTTTAAAAGAGCTGGTGCAGTTGATTTCTTTTCAGCTGTCTGTCTTCCTTTTCTTACTAACTGGTTAAATGTAGGCATTATTTTCACCTCCTGATTAGAATATTGTTTATAGATTTTATCTATGCCTAAGCCTTATACAAGGCTAAAGCGTACAAATTATGGTATCTTATGTTCATATTGATTAATTATATCCTAAAAGAATTTTCTTAATCAGAACATAGTCGTCCCGTATGCACGCTTTTTCATTATATCTATGTAATTTTATAATGTCAAGGTAAATTTTGAAAAATTTCTTTTTATTTCAGCTTTTTATTTCAGCTTATTTTCACTTCTAGCTTTATTTAACTTAAACTTATTTCTACCCTGACTTTCAGCCTTTTTATTTTGCATTACTTTTCAAATATTCTATAGCCATCATCGCTCTTTAATAATATCTGACCATCTGCCCCTGCTTTTATGCTGCATTTGCCAAAATCAGATGCATTTTCTTCCTGACAATTATTTATATCTGCCACAACATTATCAATCTCCATAACTTCATTATTATTGGAATTATCATATGAAGTTTGTCCGATTTCAGTGTAAATATCGCCATTATATTTAATATTTCGAACCTTGGTTAAATTAACAACATTCTGTGATGAGTCAGTATATTTACTTGTATCTAAGCCATTTTCTGCCGCATAACGATATAGAAGCACATTCTTTGTATATTCTAATGACTTGCTTGTGATTTCATTATCCGAATATAATTCTTCTAATGATGGTTTTAAATCTGCTTTGACATCTGATATGAATTTCGAAATACTTTCTGCATAATAAGAACCATCTTCTGCTTCTTCTAATTTAGTTACAGTATATCCGCCATTCTGTTTACTGATATGGCAGACTCCCTGCTTAGCTTCCCCGCCTCTTGCAATTAACTGATTATCTGATATAGCATAATGTTCTATATAAAAGTTACCATACAGCTTTATATCCGCTTCATCTGTTCTATCAACATAATAAATAACCGGAGCAGCTATTAATTTCTCATCTTTGGCAGATGTAGTGTCAACACTTTCAAAATAATTATCAATTGCTTCTATATAGTTACTTATATCTCCTGAAGCTTTATTCAGTGTAACCTTTGTACCATAAGCAGCTTCATTCTTATCTTCTTTACCATTTTCATCGTTCTTTACATCTTTATCTTCATTTGCCGAATTGCTTTCTATCGTATTGTCAATTGCATTATCATTTTTATTCTTGTTACTGTCATCTGATGATTTGCCTGAACATGCGCTAAACATAAGTACGCAGCAAATTGTTCCTACTGCTAAAATCTGTTTTCTCATTCTTTTTCTCCTGTTACCTCTTCGTATACCTGATTATCCCAAATGCTACAGCAAATGCCACAATTCCAATTTCAATAAGAATTCTCATTTTCTCTCCATTACTCTTTTCTCTGCTAATCTCTGATGCAGTTGCGGTATTATTCATATCTGTCTGTCCTGATTGTATGTTTTTACCTTTCTTCACAATAAGATTGGCTGATTTATTAATCTGTGAGCCTGTCGCATCTTTAAGATAATACATAATTGTATATGTGCCTTCTTTATTAAAGTCGTAACTGCCCATAATAATTATATTCTTAGTTACGTCGTTCCCACATATGTCGTAACCTTTTATGTCCCTGAACAAATCAATCTGTTCCCCTGCTGTAATCTCAATATCTTTTACACCCTCTATTCTTGCGGAACTGTTCTTCCATGGATTATTCTCATCGCTGTCTGTAGGGTCCCAATTAGTGAATTTACTCTGGTTGTTTAACTTAATTGTTTCTGGTTTACCCAATGGTCCCGGATTATTTACTTCACTGTAGAATACAACTGTATTACCAATTTTACAATTCTCATATATCCATTTTGCATCTGCTGTACATAGACAGACATTTTCTACAGAATTCCCACTTCCAATTTCATTGAATCTTGCCATATCAAGAGTATCTTTGCTCTCTGCCGTATATGAACTTGAACATATCGATATACCATTTGATAATTCCATTACATACTGCGAATATGTACCATCACTCATCTTCTTCCATTCCTGTTGTCCGGTAATCGAATATGTCTCATCAAGCTTCACAATTGTATCATCTGTCGAACAGCTAAATGCCTTAACTGCCACATTATATTCTCCGTTACCTCCTTTTTCATATACTGTAATGCAGCCTGAAGCAACATTTACCTTAAGCATATAATCACCTTGTTCCGCATATGCTTTATTCTTCATAAGCATAACCATACAAATTGCCATAATACATAAACCAACTAATCCACTACTTCTTTTGATTCTCACTTTTTTCTCCATTCCGCAGTTTCTAAATTCTATTTCTAAACTCTAATAGAACACATTCCGCCCACACAGGTATATATTTCTACTTATATAATAGCATTTTATCCGGTTATTTGTCTAGTATAACGTTTTCTTATCACCATACCTACTGATACTATAGCAAGAAAGAATAACAATTGTATACCAATGCATTCCATAAGTTCTCCCATATTACTGCCAATTCCTGACTCGAACATTTCAGAAATACATCTATTCGCTTTAATATACCAATATACCGGTAAGAATTCTGCGACCTTAATAACGCCGTCACTTATGTATTCAATAGGTACAAATGCACCTGATATAAAGCTGAACCCTAATGCAACCACATTAATTGCCGCTGCTCTTCCGCCTTTTGATTTGATTGTTGTACTGATAAGGAAGCCTATTCCTGCTGCCACCATGGCCAGACATAACATATTACCAAGTCGCATAATATTTATCTTATTAATCATTTCTCCTCTAAATATAGCTATGTTTATAATAACATTTATAAAATATACGATAATCATATAGAACAGGCTGTAACATACAAGACTTAAATTCTTCTTAGTATTACTTACAGGTGACACATTTATCCGGTCAGCTATGTTTTTTCTGAAAAATGTAGACAACACTTCTGCAACGCCCCATATTATGCAGGCTAATATAACATATGCGCCGAAATTAAAATTATTTTCAATACGGTTAGTTCCACTATCTTTATTATTATTCATTTCAACATTAATATGACTCTTCATGTTGTCATTTGTCTTGTTAATAATTTCACCAATACTTTTTTCAGAACTATATTGTACATAATACGTCTTATATGTAGTCATATACTGATTTATAAGATTCTCAGCATAAACCGCACTATATGCATCGGGTACTTTTTTACTCTCTAACGAAACATTTTTACCAGCCATTAAATCATTTTCATAATTTCGTGGAATAATTACAATATACTCAGCAACCCTTTCAAATAATGCATCTTCCATACCCTCTTCCGTCTCAATTATATCTACAGCTTTCATATTTTCTTTCAAAAATGTGGTTAGCCCTTTAGATAACTCGCTATTATCATTATCAATAACTGCAACTTTTATATTCTCATTTACATAACCTGTACTTTTATTATTACTGCCTACCTGTGTATTAATTAAGGAAATCATCAGAAATATTCCTACATACATAGCAATAAGTGGTATCTTGGTTTTAAATATTTTTATGAATGATTTAAAAGACATAATACAAACTCCATTCCGCAGACGTTTACGTAGGAGGAATCGCGAGCAAAATATCAAATTTTGCTCTGCGATAGAAGCTAAATGTGACGTCTGCGACACATTTAGCTGTGCGAAAAGCAATCGCATCGGCATTACTTTTCGCACTAACCTCTACTTTCTCGCATCATTTTCTTATCCTGAACTGTCAGAACTGTAATCGTTCCAATAGCAAATAACACTGTCATCATTATTAATATAATAATGTTTTCATAGTATTTTGATAAATCTGTATAATAGTATAATTTATAATAGCTTTCAGTAATTAAGTTGACCGGGTTAATTCTGTCAATTATGTAAGCGTGCTGTTTTACGAAATACTGAACTTCATTGCTCATCATTCCCGCAAGGAATGAACATATCATTGAGATACCAATTACCATATTATTCTTGAATTCAACACTTTTTTTCGTTATCGATGCAAAGAAATAACCAAAGCTAAGTCCCATTGTTCCACCGACAATCGTTGTAAATATAATTAATCCCGTACGGTTCCCAAAGTCGATTCCAAGTGCAAATCTTATAAAAGCAAGAACAAGTAATACTATTACGTCATTCATTAACATATCTACCAGAAAATAGCTCAATAACTGTTTCATCTTACTTACAGGTGCTACAGTATTTCTCTTAGCAAGTGCTGACTGGTTAGTCTGTAAATAATTCATCGCAACACAGCCTGTTGCCGCACCATACATACATACCATTCCAAGTATTGAATAAAAGTTTTGCAAAACTGTATCTGCCTTACCTCTTTTATTGCTGACATCTTTAATATAACTTGTGGAATCATTTATCGTCTCTAACAGATTTGGCGGAATATTTCCATTATTCTCCCTGGCAACTTCTGTAAACAACTTCTCTTTCTGTATGGCAATGTCGAAAAATTTCTTAACTATTGTCTGTTTTGTACCATTTTTTTTAAATACGACATTGCATTCGCCATTGAAATATATATATGCTGATACCTTGTTATCGTCTAATAACTTCTCAGCTTCTTCCTTACTTACATACTGTGTAACGAATATCTTATCACTGTCCACACTTTCTTTGTCATCAGCAGATACATTCTCAATAATTGATGCCATAACCTTTTCTTTCTCAAATTCTGCGTCATCTACGACAGCAATATCTACAGCTTCAAACTTTTCTCCATTTGCAATATCCCTTAAACCTGCATAAAACATTACCGATAATATCATAGGGAAAAACAATAACCAGAATATACTTTCCTTAGACCTTAACTGACATAAAAATCTGTATTTTATCATCTGACTAAACATTGTCTCTCAACTCCTTGCCCGTAATTTCTAAGAATACATCATTAAGACTAGGTTCTTTTGAAGTAAGATTTCTAATCTTTACATTGGCTTCCTGAATATAATTAACGATTGTATTAAGACTGTGTTTACCCTTCTTAGATACAATCTTTATGCTATTGCCCTGAACTACACATTCCTTTATATTACTGTTTTCGTTAATACGTTTTACAAGACTGTCAGGAACCTCTGATACTACAATCTCTATTTTCTCTTCGACACCAATCATATCTTTTATCTCTTCCTTAGTTCCCTCTGCAATAATTTTACCTTTATCCATTATTGCAACCCTGCTGCAAATCTGTTCTATCTCGTCCATATAATGTGATGTATAGAGAATTGTTGCACCTTGCTTATTTAACTTCTCTATTCCCTCTAAAATATTATTTCTACTCTGAGGGTCAACCGCAACTGTAGGCTCATCCATTATTATGAACTTAGGCTTATGTGCGATTCCACAGGCAATATTTAATCTTCTAAGCAGACCACCCGATAATTTCTTAGGTCGGAACTTTCTAAAATCCTGTATTCCTACGAACTCCATAGCTTCTTCTACATATTGCTTGCAAAGTTTCTTATCCGGTATGTACAGGCTGCAAAAATACATTATATTTTCTTCTACCGTAAGTTCTTCGAAAACTGCCACATCCTGCAGCACAATTCCGATATCTTTCTTAATGTCATATGCTTTCATATCCATATTTTTACCAAATATCTTAATACTTCCTTTATCATATGGAATCAGGGAGAGCATACAACTTATGGTTGTGGTCTTGCCCGAGCCATTCGGTCCGAGCAATCCAAATACCTCACCTTCTTCTATCTCTAAATTTATTCTGTTAACCGCTGTTAATTCACCATATTCTTTCAATAATCCATCAATTTCTACAACTTTACTCATACTAATCTCCATTCTGAGCGACTTATCGCACGAGACAATTTGAAATTCACTCAAATGATTCCTCATCTGCCATAATCACTATCTGCTTTCGCTCCAAAACAAATAGATGTGCAAAAATAAAATCTTTAATCTATGTTCATTATTATAAATGTTTATTTAGACTTTTTATAGTGACTTTTGAAATATATTCAAATATTTTGCAATGACATTTGTCACATTTACGAAATGAATATATCTATGCTATAATAAATGTAGCATTTAATAAACTCAGACTTCGCAGATACAAGTTTTATTTATATTCATCTGTCAAAGTAAATTTGAAATATATAAATATTGTAACCCCTTGTAGAAATTGCGTAAATTTGTAAGATATTATTTTTTCGGCTCTAATTTTGTGTACATTCAACAGACATACACTTAAGCCGAGATGTCCGTCTATGACACATGCTCTCATAATTCCTTAATCTAGTGCGCGTAAATGTCGTCAGATGCAAAGTCTGGGTGCAGTAAATCTACATGGAGGTGATTGCATTTGGAAATATTAATAGATTATATAATTTTATTTTTCTGCTCAACAATTCTTATGCTGACAGTATCTTATAGTGCAACTGCAATCATCCCTATCTGTATTGCAATAATTTTGGTATGTCTGTCAATTTATTTTGATGAATTTCTGATAAGACTGTTGATATATTTCGCCTTTTGTGGATTATCGCTTGTATATCCACAACTTATGTTTTATTCGCCACTTATTCTATACAGTTTCTTTAATACACCTTATATGTATGTGTGTCTGCTATACTGTGGAGTATTCAACTATAACTATAACCATACTGATGTAGGTGTATTTAAAATGGTTATTCTTATATTTATAATAGTTATGTCCTACATATTAAAATATAGGACGAATAAATACTTAGATGAGCGTGAGCATTTTCAGAAAGTCAGAGAGAGTCTGGATACCAATTATTCAAAACTTAATGTGATTAATCACGAATTGCTTGAGAAACAGGATTATGAAATCACAAATGCAACTCTTAACGAAAGAAACCGAATTGCCAGAGAGATACACGACTCGGTAGGTCATATACTATCAAGTTCAATTCTTCAGATTGCAGCATTGACGTCTATTACTAAGGATGAGACAACTAAAGAATATCTTCAGAATATTAATAAGACACTTACTGATGGAATGAACAGTATCCGTTCAAGCATACATAATATTCATAATGAATCTATTGATTTGAATTTAAAATTAAAGGAATTGACGGACGGCTTCGATTTCTGTAAAATTGAATATAGTTATGATATTCAGGATGACTTCTCAATCAAGGCAAAGTATGCAATCATATTTATCATAAAGGAAGCCCTGACTAATATAATTAAACATTCGAATGCAACTCTGGTTAAAATATCAATTATCCAGAACCCTGCTTTTTATAAAATTGATATTCACGATAACGGAACTAACATAAATGCCACCCAGACTAAAAAGAGTCAGGGAATGGGAACTATAAGCATTTATGATAGAATCTCATCACTGAATGGAACGATAAATATTACTAAAACTGATGGTTATCGTATATATATTACATTTCCAATTGATAATAAAAACTAATTTAGACAGGGCGACTTATCGCCCGGAAATGAGGCAATATGTCAAAAGAATTTAATCTTATTATTGTAGATGATGATAATCTTGTTTGTCAGGCCCTTAATCTCATTGTTAACGCAAGTGATAATATTAATGTGATTGCTACCGGGAATAATGGTTATGATGCAGTAAATCTATACAGAACGCATAAGCCTGATGTAATATTAATGGATATAAGAATGGGAGATTTTACCGGATTAGATGCCGCTGATGAAATTCTAAAAAATGATAAAGATGCAAAAATACTGTTTCTGACAACATTTGCCGATGAAGAGTACATCGCAAGGGCTTTACGCCTAGGTGCAAAGGGGTATCTCCTGAAACAGAATTTTGACAGTATTGTACCATCAATTATTGCGGTTATGAATGGACAGCGTGTATTTGGAGATGAAATTATCAGTAAATTGCCGGATATCTACTCAACGTCTATTCCAAACTTTTCAAACTACGGACTTACCGAAAGAGAAACTGAAGTAGTCACAAAAATTGCAGAAGGCCTGAGCAACAAAGAAATATCTGATATTCTCTTTCTAAGTGAAGGAACAATCCGTAATTATATCAGTGTTATTTTAGAAAAGCTTAATCTAAGAGACAGAACACAGATTGCCATATTCTATTACAAGAATACTTAAATATGCTATTAATTTAATTATTATATTTTTTCTTTTTCAACACCGTTAAAATAATAATATCAATTATTGAAAATCTATTATAGATATATATTAGCAGAATGGAGATTTATATGAATTTAAATATATTTATACAGACAATTCTAAATTTTTCTATAGAACTTGTCATTATTTGTATTATTGCATTTGCCTTTCTTCAGTCAAAGCTTGATTTATCATTTATAAGGCTCTCTTTATCATCTATTTTTTTATTATCAAATATCATTTTAGAAACATATCTTAATAATCATATTTTATTCACACTAATTTCAATGTTCAATATTTTTCTTATTATACTTATTATAACTCGTGAATCACTTGCTCACAGCTTTTATCTTTTTGTGCTTTCATACTGCTCTGCTTTAATAATTCAGCTACTTATTGCAATACCATTTAACTATTTTTTAAAATCTCCTAATAATAATATATATATGATTCTAGGTAACATTATTACACTTATAATTGCTTTTATTGTGTATAAATTCGTACCAGTCCATTACATCTACAATTTTATATTATCTAATACTTTATATAGACTTATTATGTACAATATACTTATTATGTCTTTATTCTTTATATGTTTGTACAGAATAAATCTCTCTGATGCCTTAATTTTGTTTCCTGTAGTAACCATTTATATATCTCTTATAATTATCATTAATATAATATATATATCAACAAAACTCCGGGCCCAGACACAAAGCGATATTATACGGGCATATAATGACTATCTTCCTGTTATAGAGCAATTAATAACTGAAGTTCGTGAACGGCAGCATCAATATGATAATGATTTATCTGCCCTTAATTGCCTTTTAGTTACTTGCAATGATTATGATTCTCTCTCTGCCGAACTAAAAAAAAATATTAAATCTCTTTCAATTGATATGGCACCTTCATTTTTATTATCATTCAATCTAAAACTTATGTCAGGTTTTCTATATAGTGAATATGCAAAGGCCACTAACCAAAATATACAACTGTCATTTGATATAAAAAATTATAATATCCATACAATTGTACCTGAATACGTTTTAACTCAATTAATAGGAATACTTTTTGATAATGCAATTGAAGCCTCCACATGTAATGATAAAATCTTCTTAAAAATTAATTCTGTAAATAATAGGTTTATATTCTCAATTGCTAACCCTGGGATTAATATTACACCTGATTTCTTATCTGATATATTTAAAAATGGGTATTCATCCAAAGATGAATCTTCTAAAAATAGAGGCATTGGCTTATACACGCTCAAAAAAACACTTGATAAATATCATGGTAAAATATATGTATCTAATGAGATAATAAATAGCAAAACCTATATCCGTTTTAAGATTGAAGTTTAGCCCTTGTCGCCATAAACATAAATATTACACCAATAAATGTACATATACAGCCAAACAGAATAACAGAATTTATATTAAAATAACATAACAATTTTCCACTAACTACCGAGCCAAGAACAGCTCCAATATTCACCGATGCAAATACTGCAGATATCTCTAATAACCTTTTTGTTCCTCCTCTCGACATTCGATACTGTCATTCCGGTTACACCAATTTTGCAGAGTTTTTGTCGTAATTCTTCGAACTTTTCACGTCTAGATACGATTGTCATTATAGTATACTTCTTCTTTACTAATTGTGTATTACCTGTTATTTTTAACATACTAATCCTCTCTTCCAAAAAACCTTAGAGAGCTTGGCATTAATGATAAATCTAATTTCCATATAATGGCTGAAAAGTCCCTTAGAGATGGTGCCGGAAATACATATTTCCCATTATCATTAGAAGATATACTTGAAATACTTGATAATGCTTATTAGGTATATGCTATCAATTGAGTAAACTTATAGCCCACAAATGTCTGATATTCTCCGACTTCTGTGGGCTATATTTATAAATAATATTTATATATTTATCTTACTTACAGTATTCTATTCTTCTGTAACTTCTACTGTATCTTCTGAATTCTCTGTAGCATCTTCTGATACATTGATTTCATCATTATCTTCTGAAATAACAATATCGTCATCTTCTGATAATATTATGTCATCATCTTCTGATACATTAATTTCACTCATATCTGTATCAAGTTTAACATTTCTGTATCTCTTCATACCTGTTCCAGCTGGAATAAGTTTACCAATGATAACATTTTCCTTAAGACCGATAAGTGGATCTTCCTTACCATTAATTGCTGCTTCTGTAAGAACTTTTGTTGTCTCCTGGAATGAAGCTGCAGATAAGAATGAGTTTGTAGCAAGGGAAGCTTTAGTAATACCAAGCATTACCTGTTTACCCTCTGCTGGTGTCTTACCCTCTGCAATAAGTTTCTCATTAACTTCATTGAAGTCTAATACATCAACCTGTGAGCCTGGTAAGAAATCACTGTCTCCGTTTGATTCAACTCTGATTTTCTTAAGCATCTGTCTAACAATAACTTCAATATGTTTATCGTTAATCTCAACACCCTGAAGTCTGTAAACTCTCTGAACTTCACGAATCATATAATCCTGAACTGCACGAACACCTTTAATTCTTAAGATATCGTGTGGGTTTACACTACCTTCTGTAAGTTCATCACCTGCTTCAAGAACTACGCCGTCCTGGATACGTGCTTTAATTCTTGAACCATAAGGTATAAGATATGCTTTCTGTTCGCCTGTTTCTTCATTTGTAATGATGATTTCACGTTTCTTCTTAGTGTCTTTAACTTCAACCTTACCACCAAATTCTGCGATAATTGCAAGTCCCTTTGGTTTTCTGGCTTCAAATAATTCCTCGACACGAGGAAGACCCTGTGTAATATCTCCACCGGCAACACCACCTGTATGGAAAGTACGCATTGTAAGCTGTGTACCAGGTTCACCGATTGACTGTGCTGCGATAATACCAACAGCTTCACCAACCTGTACTGCCTGACCAGTAGCCATATTTGCACCATAACATTTAGCACATACACCGATGTGGCATTTACATGTTAAAATTGTACGAATCTTAACTGATTCTCTACCTGTTGCTACAACCTTAGCTGCACGCTTAGGTGTAATCATATGATTAGCTTTAACGATTACATTGCCTTCTGCATCTGTAATTGTTTCTGCAGCATAACGTCCTGTAATTCTTTCTTCAAGACTCTCTGTAACTTCTGCTCCCTCCTGGAAACCTGTGATTTCCATATAAGGAATGTCTTTACCCTCGCAACAGTCAACTTCTCTGATAATTAAATCCTGCGATACATCAACAAGACGTCTTGTTAAGTATCCTGAATCGGCTGTACGAAGAGCTGTATCTGAAAGACCTTTTCTTGCACCATGTGCTGAGATGAAGTATTCCAGAACATCAAGACCCTCACGGAAGTTAGATGTGATAGGTAATTCGATTGTCTTACCTGTTGTATCAGCCATAAGACCACGCATACCTGCTAACTGTTTAATCTGCTTATCAGAACCACGGGCACCTGAGTCAGCCATCATATAAATGTTATTATAATCATCAAGACCTGCCATAAGGGCTTTCTGAATCTTATCATCGGCTGTCTGCCATGTCTTGATTACTTCTTTATATCTTTCTTCGTCTGTAATGAAACCACGACGGAAGTTCTTAGTAATCTTCTCAACTGTTTCCTCAGCTTCTTTAAGAAGTGGAGCTTTCTCCTTAGGAATAGTCATATCTGAAATTGAAACTGTCATGGCAGCTCTTGTTGAATACTTGTAACCCATTGCTTTGATGTCATCAAGTACCTCTGCTGTCTTTGTAGCACCATGAATATTGATAACTTTTTCAAGGATACCTTTTAATTCCTTCTTCTTAACAAGATAATCAACTTCAAGTTTAAGATAATCTTCTTTAGACTCTCTCTTTGTTAATCCTAAATCCTGTGGAAGTATTTCGTTGAAAATACATCTACCAAGTGTAGTATTAATAATACCAGTTATCTCTTCTCCATCAGGAGTTGTTCTTGTAACTCTTATAAATATCTTAGCATGAAGTGTTATTGCACCATTCTCATATGCAAGTATTGCTTCATTAATGCTCTTGAATATCTTACCCTCACCTTTTGCACCAGGTCTCTCCTGTGTTAAATAGTAGATACCAAGTACCATATCCTGTGATGGAACTGCAACAGGACCACCATCAGATGGTTTTAAGAGGTTGTTTGGTGATAAAAGTAAGAATCTACATTCTGCCTGTGCCTCTACTGATAATGGAAGATGCACAGCCATCTGGTCACCATCGAAATCGGCGTTGAACGCTGTACAAACAAGTGGATGAAGCTTAATAGCTTTACCCTCTACAAGAATTGGTTCAAATGCCTGAATACCAAGTCTGTGAAGTGTAGGTGCTCTGTTAAGCATTACAGGATGTTCTTTAATAACGTCCTCTAATACATCCCAAACTTCTGTCTGGAGTCTCTCAACCATCTTCTTAGCACTCTTAACGTTATGTGCTGTTCCGTTAGCTGTTAACTGACGGATTACAAATGGTTTGAATAATTCGATTGCCATTTCCTTAGGAAGACCACACTGGTAAATCTTAAGTTCAGGTCCTACTACGATAACTGAACGTCCTGAGTAGTCAACACGCTTACCAAGAAGGTTCTGACGGAAACGTCCCTGTTTACCTTTTAACATATCTGAAAGAGATTTTAATGCTCTGTTACCAGGGCCTGTAACAGGACGGCCACGGCGGCCATTATCGATTAATGCATCAACAGCTTCCTGTAACATTCTCTTTTCATTTCTAACGATAATCTCTGGAGCTCCTAATTCAAGAAGTCTCTCAAGACGGTTATTTCTGTTAATAATTCTTCTGTATAAATCATTTAAGTCTGATGTAGCGAAACGACCACCATCAAGCTGTACCATAGGACGTAAATCTGGTGGAATTACAGGGATAACTTTTAAAATCATCCATTCAGGTTTGTTACCTGATGCCCTGAATGCTTCAACTACTTCAAGTCTCTTAATAATCTTGGCTCTCTTCTGTCCTGAAGATTCATGTAAAGCTACCTTAAGCTCTTCTGACTCTTTCTCAAGGTCGATTGCTGAAAGCAATTCATCAATTGCTTCAGCTCCCATACCTACTCTGAATGTATCACCATATTTATCATATGCCTCTCTATATTCTTTCTCTGAGAGAACCTGTTTGTACATTAATTCAGTTTCGCCTGCATCAAGTACAATATATGATGCAAAATATAAAACTTTCTCAAGTACTCTTGGTGATAAATCAAGGATAAGTCCCATTCTGCTAGGAATACCTTTAAAATACCATATATGTGATACAGGTGCAGCTAATTCGATAGAACCCATACGTTCTCTACGAACACTTGCCTTTGTTACCTCAACACCACATCTGTCACAAATAACACCTTTATATCTGATTTTCTTATATTTACCACAATGACATTCCCAGTCTTTGCTTGGTCCGAATATTTTCTCGCAGAACAAACCATCTCTTTCAGGTTTTAATGTTCTGTAGTTAATTGTCTCAGGTTTCTTAACTTCTCCTCTTGACCATTCTCTGATTTTCTCAGGAGATGCAAGACCAATTCTGATTTTGTCAAATGTCATTTGCTGATACGTATCTTTATTTGTTTCAGGCATCTAAGACACTCCCTTCTATTCTGCATCATAAGAATCATCATCTGATTCTTCTATCATAATATCTTCATTTTCTTCTGCTTCGACATCTTCAATTCCGTCATCACCGATTCTCTGTTCCTGATAACCCATTTTAGCGAAATCTTCATTTCCCTGATTGTAATTTCTGTTATCATCAGACATAACTGAATTGTATGAAATACTTGCTTCATCAACATTTTCTTTCATCTCAACTTCTGTATTATCTTCTCTGAGAACCTTAACATCAAGTGCTAATGACTGAAGTTCTTTTAATAATACCTTGAATGACTCTGGAATACCAGGTTCAGGAATATTAAGACCTTTAATAATTGCTTCATATGTCTTAACACGACCTACAACGTCATCGGACTTAACTGTAAGTATCTCCTGAAGTGTGTAAGATGCACCATATGCTTCAAGTGCCCAAACTTCCATTTCACCGAAACGCTGTCCACCGAATTGGGCTTTACCACCAAGTGGCTGCTGTGTAACAAGTGAGTAAGGACCTGTTGAACGTGCATGAATCTTATCATCTACTAAATGGTGAAGTTTTAAGTAATGCATATGTCCGATTGTAACTTTACCATCGAAGAATTCACCTGTACGTCCATCTCTTAACTGTACTTTACCATCTCTTGAGATTGGAACGCCTTTCCACTCTTCACGATGTGCTCTGTTATCATACAAATACTGCATAATTTCAGGATCAACTGTGTCTTTATATTTAGCTTCAAACTCTTCCCATGTTGTGTTAACGTAATCGTTAGCCATGTCAAGAGTATCCATAATATCATTTTCTTTGGCGCCATCGAATACTGGTGTTGAAATGTTAAAGCCTAATGCCTTTGCTGCAAGACTTAAATGAATCTCTAACACCTGTCCGATATTCATACGTGATGGTACACCTAATGGGTTAAGCACGATATCAAGTGGTCGGCCGTTTGGTAAGAATGGCATATCTTCTACTGGTAATATTCTCGAAACGACACCCTTGTTACCATGACGTCCGGCCATCTTATCACCAACAGAAATCTTTCTCTTCTGTGCAATGTAGATACGAACTGTCTGATTAACACCTGGAGCTAACTCATCACCATTTTCTCTTGTAAATACCTTAGCATCTACAACGATACCATATTCACCATGTGGAACCTTAAGAGATGTATCTCTTACTTCTCTTGCTTTCTCACCAAAGATTGCTCTAAGTAATCTTTCTTCAGCTGTAAGTTCTGTCTCTCCCTTAGGAGTAACCTTACCAACAAGAATATCTCCGGCTCTAACTTCAGCACCTATTCTTATGATACCTCTTTCATCAAGGTTCTTAAGTGCATCATCACCAACACCTGGAACATCTCTTGTGATTTCTTCTGGTCCTAATTTAGTATCTCTTGATTCTGCTTCGTATTCTTCAATATGAACTGATGTATATACATCATTCTGAACAAGTTTTTCACTAAGAAGAACGGCATCTTCGTAGTTATAACCCTCCCATGTCATGAAACCAATAAGAGGATTCTTACCTAATGCGATTTCTCCATTAGCTGTAGAAGCACCATCTGCAATTACCTGACCTGCTTCAACATGTTCACCCTTGAATACGATAGGTTTCTGGTTATAGCAGTTACTCTGGTTACTTCTTGAGAATTTAATTAATTTATATGTTTCTAATGACTTATCGTCATCATATCTTATTGTTATATCTTTAGATGTAGAACGCTCTATAGTACCCGCACGTTTAGCAAGTACACATACACCTGAGTCAACAGCAGCCTTGTGTTCAATACCTGTTCCTACAACTGGTGCTTCAGTTGTTAAAAGTGGAACTGCCTGACGCTGCATGTTAGATCCCATTAATGCTCTGTTAGCATCATCATTTTCAAGGAAAGGAATCATTGATGTTGCAACTGAGAATACCATCTTAGGAGAAACGTCCATTAAGTCTACCACTTTCTTCTGGAATTCAGATGTTTCTTCTCTGTATCGTCCGGAAATATTTGTATTAATGAAATGTCCGTCTGCATCTAATGGCTCATTAGCCTGAGCTACTACATAATTATCTTCTTCATCTGCTGTAAGATATACAACCTCATCTGTTACAACAGGGTTAAGTGGATCTGTCTTATCAAGCTTTCTATATGGTGCTTCAATAAATCCGTACTCATTAATTCTTGCATATGTTGCTAATGAGTTAATAAGACCGATGTTAGGACCTTCAGGTGTCTCAATAGGACACATTCTACCATAATGTGAGTAGTGAACATCTCGAACCTCGAATCCGGCTCTATCTCTTGAAAGACCACCTGGACCAAGTGCTGATAAACGTCTCTTATGAGTTAACTCACCAAGAGGGTTGTTCTGATCCATGAACTGTGACAACTGTGAACTTCCGAAGAATTCTTTAACAGCAGCTGTTACAGGTTTAATATTAATAAGTGCCTGTGGTGAAATATCAGCCATATCCTGAGTTGTCATTCTTTCACGAACAACTCTCTCCATTCTTGATAAACCGATTCTATACTGGTTCTGTAATAATTCACCTACTGCACGAATACGTCTGTTACCCAGATGATCGATATCATCTGATGTACCAATATGTGCTTCCAAATGCATATTATAGTTAATAGAAGCAATAATATCTTCTTTTGTTATATGTTTAGGAATTAATTCATTAATGTTTCTCTTAATTGCATCCTTTAAGTCTTCTTCAGTTTCATTTTCTGAGAGAATCTGTGCTAAAACTGGGTAGAATACATCTTCTGTAACACCAAGTTCTGTACAATCAAAATCTACATATGCATTAATATCTACCATCATATTAGAGATAACTTTAACGTTTCTCTCTTCACCCTGTATCATTACATATGGTACAGCAGCGTTCTGAATCTTAACTGCTAATTCTTCCGTAACAGTTGTTCCAGCTTCAGCAAGGACTTCACCTGTGTTTACATCTATAACTTCTTCACTAAGGATATGTCCTTTTATTCTATTCTTAAGGGCTAATTTCTTATTAAATTTATAACGTCCCACTTTTGCTAAATCATATCTTCTAGCATCAAAGAACATACTAGAAATAAGGCTTTCCGCGCTCTCCACAGCTAACGGCTCGCCTGGACGGATTTTTTTATATAATTCCAAAAGACCATCCTGATAATTATCTGAAGTGTCTTTTGTAAAGCTTGCTAAAATCTTTGGTTCTTCACCAAATAAGTCGATAATTTCTGCGTTTGTACCATAACCTAATGCTCTGATTAATACTGTAACAGGAACTTTTCTGGTTCTGTCAACACGCACGTAAAATACATCATTAGAGTCTGTTTCATACTCTAACCATGCACCTCTGTTTGGAATTACAGTACATGAATATAATTCTTTACCTAATTTATCATGTGCAATTCCATAATAGATGCCAGGAGAACGAACTAACTGGCTTACGATAACACGTTCAGCACCGTTAATTACAAATGTTCCAGTAGCAGTCATCAATGGTAAATCACCCATGAATATTTCATGTTCACTGATTTCTCCAGTTTCTTTCTTATTGAGTCTTACTTTAACTTTAAGTGGTGCAGCATATGTTGCATCTCTTTCTTTGCATTCCTCAATCGAATACTTTGCTTCATCTTCACACAACTGAAAATCTACGAATTCTAAGCTTAAATGCTCTGTAAAGTCTTCAATTGGTGAGATGTCGTTAAACACTTCTTTTAGTCCATCAGTTAAAAACCATTTATATGAATCCTTTTGGATTTCAATAAGGTTAGGCATCTCAAGAACCTCTTTCTGTCTTGAGTAACTCATTCTAACACTTTTTCCTGATTTAACCGGACGTATTCTGTATTGCTCCATCGACATTCACCCCTTGCATCATAATAATATATTAAGAACAGGTTTGGAGTCCCTATTCTCACAGGTATCGTTATTTAGGCACAAAAAGCCTACTACACATAAAAGTGCATTTTCCATTTTAGCACAGTAGATTTTCTGTGTCAAGAATTTTTTGTTAGAATTTTCCTAGTATATTTTTTACTTCTAATCAAAAAAAGAACCGTATAGTTACAAATACACAGTTCTGCTTTATTTTCTTTTTACCTAAGCTATTATACAAATCAGAATATATCATATTTATTTTTTAACAAAAATAAGGAGCGGAACAAACATAAAATGCTGTGCCACTCCGTACAAAAGATCTGCATCTTTTCAATTATGTTATATAGTATATGTATTTCGAAATAAATTGTCAATAACTTTTTTTATTAAAATTATACACACCTAGAATCTTCGAATTACTTAAAAAATAATTTTTATTCTTCTTTACTCTTCCATCCATAAATTCAATAATTTGTTTATATCTCTTTTGTTTAACCGTATTACTCATTAATGAGTCATATACATATAAAAGGCAGATAAAATTATATGTAAACTTATAATTCAGATTATTCTTTCGTGATTGTTTTGAAACATCAGACATACGTTTAACAAATTCAGATATCTCAGAATTTATCTGTTTTGTAGAATCTATACGTTCCGTCATTTTATTTAATATGCAATTACTATGTGCCGATGCATTACGTAAATCTCTCACAATATTCATAAATGTATTATTTATAATTTTAATATTGTATTCATTTTCATAAAAAGATGTAAAATATAATAAATCTCCAAACGATATTAATTCAACAAAAACCCATACAGGAAAATACGGATAATATTTTTCTATTAAATCTTTACAATACTCACCAGATTTATGACTTTTAATTTTTTTGAGAATATTAATGTTATTATTTTTCTCAAGAAACTTCTTCATTATATTATATCCATCCTCTTCCGGATTATCAGCAACATCTCTTATAATTTTTACCTTTATTGCATGCTCTATATCCAACGCCATCTCCATAATCATATATCGCAAGTACATATCCAATGTCGATAACTCTTTTAAGTAAGCAAAATCCAGATTTTGATACTGTCCCTCCCGTTCACCAGATTGACATTTCACATAATTTGCTCTATACGATGCAAGTTTCATATAATAATTATTGTTATTTAAAAATATTTTTGCCTCTTCTTCCGAGATTTCCTTAAATTTAATTCCTCTATACTTCATATGATCTATTAACTGATCAACCGTCAATAATTCCTTTATTGTACTCACCCTTTCTCAATTGTAGAAATGCAATGCTATATAGACCACATTTTTGCATTAATTCTATATCAACATTGCAATGTATCAAATGCACTTTAACATAATTGTAAAAAGGCTACCACATATGTGATAGCCTCTCTTATAAATTCAAAATTCACGCTAAATTATTTTAATGTAATTGTAGCACCAACTTCTTCGAATTTAGCTTTAAGATCTTCAGCTTCTTCTTTAGAAGCAGCTTCTTTGATAACCTTTGGAGCTGATTCAACAACATCTTTAGCTTCTTTTAATCCTAAACCTAAAGCTGTCTTAGCAAGTTTGATAACGTCCATCTTCTTCTCGCCGTATGATGTTAATTCTACGTCAAATTCAGATTTCTCATCTGCTGCTGCACCTGCTGCACCTGCTGCTGCTACTACAACACCTGCTGCTGCAGAAACACCAAATTCTTCTTCACAAGCTTTAACTAAATCGTTTAATTCTAAAACTGTCATACCTTTGATTACTTCAATAATTTCCTGAGTTGTCATCTTTTATTCCTCCATATTTAAAATGTTTTTAATTGTGCAGACCAATAAAGGTCTTTCTCGTTTTAATTCAAATTCAAATCAGATACAAACTGCGACGCTATTATGCAACTGTTTCTTCTTTTTCAGCAATCTGCTTAATAACACGAGCAAAGTTTGTAATAGGTGACTGAATGCTTCCAAGGAATTTTGAAAGAAGTTCTTCTCTTGATGGGATTGTTGCGATAAGCTTGATTCCATCAGCATCATAATATGTTCCTTCAACTACTCCTGCTTTAAGTTCAAGTGCTTCAGCATCTTTAGCAAAGTTGTATAAAACTCTTGCTGGAGCTGTAGCATCTTCATTAGATACTGCTATTGCTGTTGGTCCTTCTAAATGTTTGCTTAATTCTTCAAACTCAGTTCCTTTAACAGCAAAGTTAATCATTGTGTTCTTGTATACTTTGTATACAACACCTGCTTCTCTTAACTGTTTACGAAGAGCTGTGTCCTGTTCAACAGTAAGTCCACGATAATCAACTAATACGGCTGATTTTGCATCTTTAAGCAATTCAGAAATCTCATCAACAATAGGTTTCTTTATTTCTACTTTAGCCATGAATTTTGCCTCCTTATATTAGTAGTGTTTAAAAAGACAAAAGATTATAACATAGAGTCCATATATATCACATATATATCACATATAAATCATGCAAGAAATCATTTCGTTGCATTTACCATATAAGTAAGTCCCAACAAATTGTTTTCTTAACAATAAAAACCTCTTTGTCAAAGCGCGCTCAGACAAAGAGGTATAAATACTCAATGAGTTATTTTAAAATCCTCGGCAGGCAAATACTTTGAGTACCTTGCGATACACCTGCTGTCTTCGGTCTTTAAACACAATGTGTATGTTAACACACATAAAATATATTGTCAATCAATTTTTAACTTTATTTCTGCTAAATGATAAAGTGTATATTTTATTAATTAGCCTGAAATCTTAGCTACGTTTAACTTAACACCAGGTCCCATTGTAGATGTAAGAGTAATACTCTTTAAATACTGACCTTTTAATGTGCTAGGTTTTGCTTTATTGATTGCATCAATAAGCGTCTGGAAGTTGTCCGCTAACTGTTCTTCTGTAAATGAAGCTTTTCCAATTGGCACATGGATAATATTTGTTTTGTCAAGTCTGTATTCAATCTTACCAGCTTTAATATCCTGAACAGCTTTTGTAACGTCCATTGTAACTGTACCAGCTTTTGGGTTAGGCATTAAACCTTTTGGTCCAAGTACACGACCTAAACGACCAACAACACCCATCATATCTGGTGTAGCAACTACAACGTCGAAATCAAACCAGTTATCATTCTGAATCTTTGGAATAAGTTCTTCAGCACCAACATATTCTGCACCTGCTGCTGTAGCTTCATCAGCCTTAGCACCTTTAGCAAATACAAGTACTCTTACTTTCTTACCTGTACCATGTGGTAATACAACAGCTCCTCTGATCTGCTGATCTGCATGACGTCCGTCACAACCTGTTCTGATATGAGCTTCGATTGTCTCATCAAATTTAGCAGTTGCTGATTTCTTTACTAAAGCTACAGCTTCTGCTGAGTCATATAAAGTAGCGCGATCAATTGCTTTCGCAGCTTCTAAGTATTTTTTTCCTCGTTTCATTCTAAAACCTCCTAGTGGTAATAGCGGAAGACTCCTCCCACTTCTTCATTCTAATTTTCTTAATCTTCTACAACGATACCCATGCTTCTAGCTGTTCCAGCTATCATGCTAATTGCAGCTTCTACTGATGCTGCATTTAAGTCTGGCATCTTTAATTCAGCGATTTTCTGAACCTCAGCTTTTGAAATCTTTGCAACTTTATTCTTGTTAGGAACACCTGAACCTGACTGAATCTTGCAAGCTTTCTTTAATAATACTGCTGCAGGTGGGGTTTTTGTAATGAAGCTAAAGCTTCTGTCTGCATAAACAGTAATAACTACAGGAATAATCATTCCTTCCTGATCTGCTGTTCTAGCGTTAAATTCTTTTGTAAACTGTACGATGTTTACACCATGCTGTCCAAGTGCTGGACCAACTGGTGGTGCTGGTGTTGCTTTGCCAGCTGCGATCTGTAATTTAATGTATCCTTCTACTTTCTTAGCCATTATGGCACCTCCTAAAATTGTGGTATTATCGGAAGAAAATATCCTCCCACTTGATTACTCGCAGATAAATGCGAATTTAATCCATCTTCTTTACATCTGTGAAACTTATTTCTACTGGTGTTTCACGACCAAACATGTCAACATTGATTGTAACGATCTGTTTGTGATGGTCAATACGTTTGATTACACCAACTGTATTTTCCCAAACACCGCTTGTGACTGTAACCGTATCACCTAAATCAAAATCAACAACTACTTCATCGACCTTGATTCCGAGTGGTTTCATCTCAGCTTCTGTCAAAGGAACCGGCTTAGATCCTGGTCCTACAAATCCTGTAACACCTCTGGTATTTCTAACAACATACCATGTGTCATCGTTCATTATCATATTAATAAGAACATATCCAGGAAACATTTTCTTAGAAACCTGTTTCTTAGCACCGTTTTTCACTTCGACAACGTCCTGCATAGGAACTGTAACTTCTAAAATCTGATCTTGAAGTTTTCTGTTTTCAATTGTTTTTTCAATGTTAGCCTTTACCTTATTCTCGTAACCTGAATAGGTATGAACTACATACCAATTTGCTTCTGACATCTAATCACCTTTTCTTTCTAGACAATAAAATCGAGACCGATTTGAATTAACATATCAATTATCTTGATTAATATACCTAGTATCAAAGACACTACAACTACTGCTGTAGTCTGCTTAGCAACAGATATTTTGTCAGGCCAGATTATTTTCTTGAATTCAGCTGAAAGACCTTTGAACCAACTCTTCTTTGGAGCTTTTTCCGATGTTTTAGCTTCTCCCATAGTTACCTCTTTCCTAATCAATTTGACTATTTTGTTTCTTTGTGTAATGTGTGAGCTTTACAAAACTTACAATACTTCTTTGTTTCCATTCTGTCAGGGTGTGTCTTCTTGTCTTTAGTCATATTGTAATTACGCTGTTTACACTCTGTACATGCCAATGTTATCTTTACGCGCACAACTGCCACCTCCACTTTAATTTCTACGCTTCGTGCTTTAATTTTTATTCTATTTTACAAGTGAATCTGAAAATAAAGCAAAAAAAAAAGACTTCTTCCATCGCTACACTAATATATCATAGTAAAAAGGCTACGTCAACAATAAATTTAATTTTTTAATTTTTTTACTGTTGATTTACATTTTTAAAAAAGTTATAATAAGGTAAATAATAGGCTTTAATTGACTCGGAGGTGATTTTTTATGATAGGAAGTGTATATGATTATTACTTAACTACATATGCAAGCAGACCCGCCACTAAGAGCGACACTCATAAGAAGAGTGAGCTTCGCAGCGTCTATAATAATATTGTGAAAATCAGCAAAAAATCCCCTTTATATAAAGTAAGTGTTTCTGAAAATATTCAGAAATTCGCCATTGACCTAAAAGAAAATGCAAGAACATTATCGACAGATGCCAATAATCTGTTTGAAAAGAGCTTAGAATCTGAAAAAAGCCAGAAATATGTATCAGATAACGAAGATGTAGTCCAGGTTAAAACATTAGATACTTCTAATGATATAAACACAAATGATACTAATGCTAATGATATAAATATAAATAATACTAATACCAATGATATAAACATAAATGATACTAATATAGATTTAACAGTTTCTTCAAATGCAGATATTACTAATCCTGATCCAGATTCAGATAATATCTCTGATACCAAATCGGTCAACACCGCATTTGCAAGCCACTATAATATAGAAGTCCTAAATCTGGCAACACCACAGATTAATACTTCTGATTATCTAAATAATGATGATTTAGACATTCCTAAGGGTGCTCATTCATTCGAGGTAAATGTCGGTGACAGTGCATATGAATTTCGTTTTAATGCCACCAAGGACGACACTAACAAAACAGTTTTAGAGAAATTATCAAGGCTTATCAACCGCTCAAATATTGGTCTGACATCTAAGATGTTATATAGCGGTAATAATTCCGCCCTTGAGATTACATCTAATGCCACAGGACTTGGTTTTACTCCTGAGATATTCAGTATTGCTCCCGGTGAAAATTCTCCATATGACAAGGTCGTGTCTAAGCTTGGACTTAATAATGTGTCATCATATCCGACTAACGCTAACTTCTTATTGAATGGAATGGAGAAAACGACATCATCTAACACATTTACAATTGGCAAATCTTTAGAAATAACTTTAAATGGCATCTCTAAGAAGGGACAGGCTACATCTATCTCCCTGAATGACGATTTAGATTCAGTTATTTCTTCAATAAATGATATGATTTCAAGCTATAATAATCTGTTAGATTTATCTAATAATTCTAACGAGGGCAGCGACGATGCAGCAATACTTAATAAAGAGATACATAAAACTACCAGACTATACGCTTCTAATCTTGAAAATATCGGTATTACCATTAACGAAAATGGTAAAATGACATTTGATGAGGCATTATTTATCCAGACAGCCAATGAAGATGATTTAGATAAATCCTTAGCTTCGCTTAATTCCTTCAGACAGGCAATTGTCTCAAGAGCTGATGACATATCGATTAATCCAATGAAATACGTTGACAAGGTTATGATTTCATATCCTAACCCGGTTCATTCATTTGCTAATCCATATATGACATCGATTTATACAGGTATGATGTTTAATGGATATATATAGCAGATATTCAACAGCTATACGTCAGACATTTAACTCATCACAAATATAACAGACATTTTGCGACAAGTCGCTCAGAAATGAGGATTAGTGCGAAAAATAATGTTGATACACTTATTTTTCACACAGCTATTTGTGTCGCAGGCACCACAAATAGCATCTATCGCGAGCCAAATCTGAAATTTGGCTCGCGATTCCTCCGGCACGTTGTGCCTGCGGAATCGAGAGTATTATGAATTTAATTCCACAATTAACTAATTTAACAGAAACTATTACTTCAACTATAGAATATTTCAGAATACAGGACTTTTTTCATGGAAATATAACTTTTAACCGCGTAGTAAATTCTTTAAACCAATTACTTCCAATGTTTACGGACGAAGAAATTTCATTAATAACTGATAATCTCGGAACAATTCTGAATGCACAATCTGAAGCTGACTATGTTCTCCTTGCAGATATGTTAGAAATCTCTTTACTTACTTCAGTTAAAAGTATCTTAGAAGCAAGAATTTCCACAGATGGCTCCAATCCTAAGCCAGAATACCTTAATAATAACCTTGAAGTCCTTAAAAATGCTGATAATTCAGGTAAATACACTTCATTAATTACACTTATACAGAAGAATTCTGCTAAATACATTTCCTCTTTTTCAACGCAGACTCAATACATTTACAATGTAGAGCAGACAAACATTGGTGTTCCGACACTAAAGGTAACCACAAATGATAAATCGGTCTACTATCATTCTAATGTAAATCCATTTAGTGAGGGACGTATGCTTGCTAGATATTATGCCAAACCAGACACATATAACTACAATGTTTTCGGTTTTGGTTTCGGGTATCACATTAAGGCTCTCTTAGAATCGGACCGACGTTTCAGAATCAATGCCATCGAGACTAATATCGAAGTTCTTACCATGGCATTTATGTATATAGATTTGGCAGATATTTTGTCTAATGACAGATTTTCTCTGGAATACTGCCCATTAGATAATTTTGCTGATTCTTTCAAAAATTTACTTAATAATTCAGAAAATTCTTCATTATTAATTCACTATCCATCATTAGTCACATTAGAAGATGGTGTATTAAAGCAATCTCTTAATAATTATTTTATTAATTTTAGTTCAATGTATTCACAGGAGAAATATCTTAACTGGAATTTCTACTATAATATGAAGTTAAATAGCAAACCTGCTGACACCCTTAAGGATAATTTTAAATCTAAAGACATTATATATGTTGCCGCAGGTCCATCACTTAATTATTATTTTGATTATCTTGCGAAGAATATGGCTTCTAGCAATACAATTATTATCTGTGCAAGCACAATTTACCGTACATTATTGAATAAAAATATTATCCCTGACTACGTAATAATGACTGATGCACAGGATAATATGATTTCTCATGTAAAAGATATCGATACGACTGGAAGTTCTCTTATCTATCTTTCTACAGCGTGCAGTAATGCAGTTGCAGCATTTAATGGTGATAAATACATTTTATTTCAATACGGTTATGAACCCGCTGAAAATTATGCTAACAAAAACCACCTGTCTCTTATAGAAACAGGCGGCTCAGTTTCAACCAGTGCAATTGATTTAATACTCAGATTCAATTGTAAGTCTCTTACAACAATCGGTTTAGACTTAGCATATACCAATAATAAGACACATTCATATGATACTAAAAATGTTGACACCTCTAACCGCTGTATCTATGTTAAAAGTGTTAAGGGCGAGTCTGTACCAACTACTAACATCTTAAATATCTATAGAAAATGGATTGAAAACCGAATTAAAGACGTTAAGAATATCAAGCTTGTAAATATGTCTCATGGAGCATATATAGAGGGAATGGAGAATGTGGGGTAAACACATTCTCCATTCTTCTCTTAAGCTTTTTTCTTTAATGATAAATGATACCACGAATTTAACTTAGTCATATTTCTTTCTGTAAACTCATATAATTCTGTATTCCATAATTCAAAGCCAGCCGACTCAACCATTTCTTTTAACTCAGATAATGACGGAAAATAAATATGTCCTCCCTCCATACCTGTATTTTTATTTAATAACAATACATTTTCTTCTATAAATTCACCATATTCCTGATTATCAGTAAACATATTATCTCTCTCTGTTCTAAAATCGCAATATAACTCTCCTTGCGAATTCAATACACGATTAATTTCCTGTAAATATTTTATAATTAATTCCTTTTTATTATGAAATAAACATCCCCATGCCAAAACCACATCAGCACTGCCTGTCTCTATTGGAATATCTACATTATCATTTAATATATATGATGCACTTTTTCCTATTTCATCTACCCTTTGTTTTGTAATATCCAAACAATGTTGAACAAAATCAATAGCAGTAACATCATAACCCATTTTCACAGCAGCCAATGTATGCCTTCCTGTTCCACATCCTAAGTCAACTAATTTACCTGCTCCCTTTCTTTTTTTATAACGATTAAGAAAACGAACAACCTCTTCATCAGGATATTCTAATATTAATCCCGAAAAATGATTATTCCACATTTCTTTTTCCTTTTTCAATAAATCCATAATAAGATTCCTCCTTAATTTAACTGTTATTTTAATAATTTAAACTTTAGTAATCACTTTCGCAATTCTTTCTGCACCTTTTCCATCAATAATCTTCTTTGCATTATATCCCATCTCAGCTCTTATATTGTAATTATTACACAAATATTCTATCTGCTCAATAATATTATCAACAATTGCATCGGTATTCTCCCTTACATCTCCTGCATATAACATCACGTCATCAGACGAATAGGCTCTGGTTCCAGATAATTGATTGTCTGCCATGGCAAAACATACTGTTGGCAATCCGCAGGCACAAAGTTCCGCCAAAGTCGTCCCTCCAGCCGATATAGCTACATCACTTTTTCTCATTATCTCGCATATATTAGGAATATTCTGATATACAGATATTGTATTATCAGCGCTAGCTATCTCATCTAATTTATCTCTGTCCTTATAGAAATTTCCTATTACAATATTCTTTTTAATATTATCGAATTTTCCTAATTTCATTCTTTCTAATAATTTCAAAACAATGCTATAGCTGTCAGTTCCTCCGGTCGTTATAAAAATACTTTCAACATTATTCTTAATATCTATTCTATCCTCTGCAAATTCACTTCTAAGTGGTACATATTTACTTCCCAGATAAAATTCTACAGATTTATCATTATAATTCCACTTATCATACAGGCTCATATCTGCATTATATGTATAATTAATAATTACATCTACAGGATACTTAAACTTATTAATATCATCAATATAGATAATCTTTGTATATTTTCTTATATCTTCGAAATACTTCAATGTAATCTCATATGAATCTATTAATAATCTGTCGATATTATTATATTTAATAATATCTATTAGTTCATCTAATTCGTTTTCTTTATGTGTATAATCATTATCCATACATATACTGCTAAACTCATTTTTATCTAAAATATCTTTTGCACATTCATCTGATACAATAAAAATCACATCATTTCTATCTAGCTGTCTTGCAATAGACATACAACGCATCAGATGTCCCATGGCAATAGTATCATTAGCATCAACTCTTATTCCTATCATACACTAATTCTTCTCTTTCTAACGTGAATAGTATGTTTTATAATAATGGCGCTCACCTCTTTTATCTTCAGGTGGTAATTGCATATAATCGCCATAAATGGTTTCTAACACGCCGGCATAATCCATAGGAACACAGAATTTTTCTTCTTCAAACATAAAATAATCTTTATTTTTGAAATAAGCTGTTTTCAAATAGTCCTTAGTAAAATATGGACTTAAAAAATAACCTGTATATTCCGCTTCATCAAAATCATATGAACTTATAAACTCATCTAACTTTAACGCCTCAATATGACATTTTTCCTCATCATATAGACAATTCCATTTGCGCATTTCCATTTCTTTTATCTTACTTGCATATTCTTTTACTTCATTTTCTCCTGATGGCAGACCATATAGAGGAAATATATCTATCCATATGCCCATTGTTGCCTGTAACGGAAAACAATTAAAATCTACAACAGAATCTTTATCAATTACTATCGGTAACTGGTCAAGAAACTTAGAATTATTTCTGCAGGTAAACATTTGGTATCTGTCGCTTTTATTAATTATGTCTGCTAATTTATCTATATCCTTGCCTTTTACATATATATCTATGTCATCGTCCCATGGTATAAAGCCTCTATGTCTGACCGCACCTAACAATGTGCCATATGCAAGATAATAGTCAATACCATTTTCATCACATATATTTCTTATATATTTCATCATTTCAATCTGATGAATTTTTATTTCATTTTTGGGCATCAATTTATAACCACTTCTATCAATAAATGAATAATCTCCCATAAGTTTTGGCAAATCTATTACTTTAATGATATTCTTTTCATATTCATAATTCATATCTTCTAGCTGCTTTATCATTTCATTCTGATATGAAGATGCAATTAATACCACTACTTCTGAATCATAATTTCTAAGAATTTCCGGGCTGTCAACCTTAAGATTCTCAATTACATAGCCCTGCTTTTTCATATCATTATCTATAATTCCAGTTAATTTAATTCCATTATAAGATAAATATGAAATAATCATACTTGCAATCTTGCTTGTTCCAAACATATATACTTTTTTATCCGTAAATATATTCTTATTTACCATATCTGATAAATTTCTATACATTTCATCTACTGCGACTCTATATCTTTTATAATGTTGTTCCATACTTGCCCTTTCTACAATATAATTTACTTTATTAACAGATTCTTATCTATCTACACGCCATTCTTCTGCAAACATCGGATATTTATCAGTGATTTTGTCCACTTCGTTTCTTATCTTATTTAATTCTTCTTCATTATCTTTATTCTTAAGTGTTCGTCCTATTAATCTTCCAATATTTCTCATTTCATTTTCTTTTGCGCCTCTTGTTGTCATAAGTGGGCTTCCTATTCTTATACCACTTGTCAGATTAGAATTAAGTGTATCAAAAGGAATCAGATTTTTATTAGTTACTATTCCTACAGATTCTAATAATAATTCCGCTTCTCTTCCTGATTCAACGAAATCAGTTACTTTAACTAAAGCTAGATGAGTATCAGTTCCTCCCGATACCAGACTAAGTCCCTCGTCTACACATCCTTGTGCAAGCGCTTTAGCATTAAGTAATACCTGTTTTTGATATTCCTGATATTCCTTAGTCATACATTCTTTAAAGAGTACAGCTCTTGCTGCTATCATATCTGCTTTTGGTCCTCCCTGCATTCCTGGAAAAACACCTCTGTCAATCTTATCCTTTAATTCTTCTTTACATAAGATTACACCACAGCCTCTTGGACCTCTTAATGTTTTCTGTGTAGAAAATGTAACAACATCTGCAAATGGTACAGGTGACGGAATTGCCTTTCCTGCTATCATTCCTATAATATGTGCAGCATCTACCCAAAGATAAGCACCTATTTCATCAGCAATTTTTCTAAATTCTTTATAATCTATAAGACGTGGATATGCCGAACCGCCACATACAATCATCTTAGGTTTATATTCATGTGCAAGTTTTCTGACCTGTTCCATATCTATACACTCGTCAGTTTCACTTACTCCATATTGAATAATATTATAAAATTTTCCGCTAAAATGGAATTTTGCTCCATGGCTTAGATGTCCTCCATCATTTAATGCCATAGATAGAACTGTGTCTCCAGGTTTTACAAGCCCCATAAACACAGCCGAATTAGCTATTGTTGCATTTCCGCTTTGTAAGTTCGCATGTCCGCAACCAAATAATTTCTTTAATCTTTCTATCGCAAGTAGTTCTACTTTATCTTCGTTTTCTGTTCCACCTACATATCTTTTTCCCGGATATCCCTCTGTATTTTTATTAGTAAAAATACTTCCCTCCAGGCAAACCGATAATGGAGATGCAACATTTTCAGATGCTATTAAACCAATTGTCTTTCTTTGTTTTATCTCTTCATTTCTTAATAAATCTGCTATTTCAGGGTCAAATTTTTCCAAAAATTCTATTCTTTCAAAAGTATCCATAATCTCTATTGTACAATTCTAATATATAATTTTTTAATATATAATTGCATTTTCCTTTCTTTCAGTATCTCTCTTTGTTTACAAACCTGAATATTCCACAACACATTAATATTTACACAACAATCTATTTAGATTTGAAACTGTGAAAGTATCCATTCACTCTGTTCTATTAATTTATTTTCATCTGTACTTTCAACTATAAAGAACCCTCTTCCCATAATCGAATGACCATTTATTACTTTTCCCATATAATCACCATCATTTATATTACAATTCCAACATATAATATTGACATTTTTATTCTTATTTAATTCCTCTAATCTTGGAACTCTCTTTATTATCACATCATCAAAATCAAAAAATCTGATTTGTATACATCTGATATTTTCAGATATAAAATTGTATGGCTTATTCTGTAAGAATTTCAGATATTCTTCCGCAATATCTATTCCTGTAGACATTGGAACAAATACATTATGCAGATTATGACCAGATGGTCGTGGTGCAATCTCTATTACAAACACATCATCATTATTAATTATTAAATCTGCATTCAATAAGCAATCATCATATTCTAAAGACTTATCAACTTTATCTATTTTATTTTCTACTCTCTCTAATAATTGCCTGTTAGCCTCTGATTTAACAACCGAAAAACTTGATATAGGCTGTCTTATAGGTAACGGTGTTATGACCTTTTTTCTAAGTAAAGTTATATTTAATTTTCCTCCAATAACGGCACCATCTACGCTGTATTCAGTTCCCTCTGCCGCCTGTTCTAAGACAAAATCTTCATCTAACTGACTTACTTTCTTATATGCTTCTGATAATTCATCATCATTAGTTATATAGAAAACATCCCGACTGCCGGAACCAAATCTTGGTTTCATAATTGCAGGATAGGGTATATGTATTTCATCAATATTACTTTTCGAATTTATTAAATACAATTCTATATCTCTAAGTCCGTCATTATGTAATCTCTGATGAAATAAATATTTATCTGTACTTAATTCTGTCGCTTTGTATTTAATACCTTTTAATCCAAATTTCTCATTGACATAACCAGTTGTAGACAGATATCTTCCTATTGGAATTGGTATCACAAAGTCCGGTTTTATCTCTTCTATTGCTTCGCATACTTTATCAACATCTGATATATCAACATTCAATGCTTCATCAGCATATTTAAAGCCCTCGGCATCAGGATTACCATCGAGTGCTACCACATAAACATCTTGTTCTTTTGCTTTATTAATTGTATGAACTGCATCTCTGCTGGCACCTATAACTACACCAATTTTCTTTTTCATAACACTATTTTTCTCCATTCACTAATCTATATTTTAATTCAGCTATTTTCCAATCATCTTCATTATCTATATCCTGCACTTCTAATTCAGATACAATAATTGGCATAATTCCACCTGAGATTTTTCCACTTAATTTCACATATTTATCAGCATCATATATATAAAACTGACCTGCATCATGATATTGCTTTTCTAAATCCTGTGAACGCGATTGCATATATTCCTCATATTTATATTTCATATAATTATCATCGCCAATAACGAAGCATCTCTGTGGAGGATATGAAAACTGAACGACAGGCATAACTTCAACCACATCATTCTTCTCCATTATACTCATTGCCTCTTTAAGCTTATCAGACGTTACAAATGGTGCTGTCGGATATATACAGCATATATAATCAAATGTTTGTCCCATTTCCTGATACTTCTCTAATACTTCCATAATTACATCTGAAGTAGTTGCATAATCATCTGAAGTCTTTGCACTACGCATAAAAGGAACATTTGCTCCATATTGTCTGGCTATGTCAGTTATTTCTTCACTGTCTGTTGAAACCATAACCTCATCGAAAATATCACTTTTCAATGCAGCTTCAATAGAATACGCAATAATAGGTTTACCACAAAATTCTTTTATGTTCTTTTTAGGAATTCTTTTACTTCCACCTCTTGCAGTAATAATCGCAATTCTTTTACTTTCCATACATTTCTCCATTCTACGGATATAATTATACCATTTAAACCTCAATTTATCTTTATAAATTATATCTGATTATTCTATATATTTCCAATCCATAGGAGTTCCCTTAGGCAAATTACATTTTATCGTCTTGCCAAGAATGTCTTCATAATATTTCGTATGCATTCCATTTCCCGGCCTTATTGACCTGACATTTTCTGTTGTAATCTGCTCGCCCGCTTTAATATCCTTTACAACAAATAACGACCTTGAACCCGACCTGTTCTCAATCTGTCTTGGTGTTAATTCATATGTTACCCTGCCTAATGCTTTTTCAACATTTCTAATCTGACTAACCATTTGGGCGAATTCATCTGCCTCCATAGAAAATGCAGAATCAGGACCACCATCACTTCTTCGTAAAGTAATATGTTTCTCCACCATTTTTGCTCCAAGTGTTACACTTGCAATTGCTGTTTCTGTTCCAAGCGAATGATCCGAAAGACCTGTATAACATTCAAATACCTGTGCCATATTCGGAATTACCCTAAGATTCATCTGCTCATATGGTGTAGGATATGCTGATGTACATTTAAGCAAAATAATTTTATCGTTGTTTTCTTCTCTGCAAGTTCTTACTGCAAGTTCAATATCCTCAAGATATGCTATCCCTGTAGATATAATTATAGGTTTTCCTGTTTTAGCAACTTTTCTTATTAACGGAATATCATTTATCTCAAAAGATGCAATCTTATATACAGGAACATCCAAATCTTCTAAGAAATCAACTGCTGTATGGTCAAATGGTGATGAGAAAAAATCAATACCTAATTCATTAGCATATTCTTTCAAATCTTTTTGCCATTCCCATGGTGTATAAGCTTTCTGGTATAATTCATACAAGGTCATTCCTGCCCATAACTTACTCTGTGTCATAAACATATCATTTTTACAATCTATAGTAATTGTATCCGCTGTATATGTCTGTATCTTAACGGCATCTGCACCGGCTTCACTTGCTGCCTTAATAATCTGTTTTGCCCTATCATAATCCATATTGTGGTTTGCTGACATTTCTGCCACTATATAAGTCGGACTATTTTCAGATATTACTCTACGTCCAATTTGTATTTCTTTTTTCATACTAATCTCCAATTCTTAACGATTTTTCATAAAAAAGCGATGAGAAATTTACACAAACTATTATCTCATCTGTCATAAAGTTCATTTGTTTTCACATATTTCATCTGATATATATATCGGCATATTCCGATATATTATTAATGTAATTTATTTCAGAATAAAATAGCTGCATTTTAGTTGTCAGCTGCCTTAACAAACTGTATATCAATATTTTAAATTATTACTTTCTCACAAACCAAAAAGCAGAGTATCACTTCGAAACCCTGCTTTTCTCCTGAAGCAAAACATATCCTTTAAATAATTCTAAGTCCTCTTCTGTTGTAATTTTTATATTAGTCTGGTCTCCATATGCCTGATATATTTTGTCCCCCAGCGCATACATAAGACTTGTGGTATGTGGTTCTGTTTTATCAATCAGCCCTTTCTTATCTGCTCTTTGGTAAATATCAATTAAATATGACATTTTAAAGCCTTGTGGACATGCTATCTGAATGTATTTATCCCTATCTACCCAATTATTACTGACTTCATCATCATTAGTTCCCATTAATTGATAACATGGGGTTGTCGAAACAGCCGAATCATTCTTCTTCATAACTCTGATGACATCATCTACTATTTTTTTACTTGTAAATGGAGCAGCACCATATTGAATCAGGACATAATCATCTTCACTAATTTTATCTCTCAGATAATTAATACCATTCATTACCGATTTCTGGAAAGTGTCTCCACCATCAGTAATCCATCTTACTTTTGATAGCTTATATTTCTTAATCATATCATCAAGATAACTTCGCCATTCTTTATGACATACTACCTCTATATTATCAATCTCAGAATGATTTTGATATATCTCTATGGTATATGCCAATATAGGTTTACCAAAAATCTCTATAAACTGCTTTGGACGGTTAGCTCCTACTCTTGAGCCAACCCCACCCGCTAATATTATAACGTTTACCATTGCCTAGTTTTCCTCACATTCCTTATAACTTTCAATTGCTTTGTCTACAAATCTGATAAGGTTCCTGTATGATGGCAGAAAGAAAAAGCTATCATCATCTCCCACACTGCCTTTATATAATCCCCAGCAGAACCAGTAAAATGCTGATATTGGTATAAACGCCATATAATATCTGTGTTCATCTTTTGATAATTTGTGTCCGACATAGGCTAACAAATATTTTTCAATTTGTTCATCTGTCCAATCATATCTGCATAAAATACAGCCAATATCATTAGCTTCATAATTTAATCCCGCATATTCCCAATCAATCAGATATATTTTATTATTGCTATCATATATATAATTAGGCTCATACGTATCATTATGGCATAATACTAATCCATATCCCAGTCTCTTAGCATCTTTTTTAACTAAATCATATAAGATATCCACTTTCTTTATAACATCTGAAAATTCTTTTTCCAAACTTCCTTTTGTTGCCGATGCAATATGCATTAATTTTTTTGCTTCATTTACATTATCAAAGACTTTCACATTCTCTGTAATCTTAACAGAATGTAATTGATGTAAATATTGCATTGCCGTTCTAAGCATATCAGAGTTTTCTTCAAAATTACAATTCTTAGCATCCTTTACATAATAGGATATTTTCCAGCCTGATAAGTCCATATGTATAACTGATTCGTCAATTCCTATTTCTTTAGCACGCATTTGTGTATATAGTTCTGCCTGTCTGTCTATCAAGTTCCCTGCTGTTCCACCCGGATGCCTGTAAACATACTTTGTTCCACAACATTCAAATGCAAAAGATACATTTGTTAAACCCGCATTTATAATAGAAATATTTAAAATATCATTTGGATTACATTTTAGCGTCTCACAAATATTATATATAATTTCCGAATCAACATTTATTAAGAATTCCGAATCAAATTTTCTTAAGTCTTCTATACTATCAAATTCGAGAATATCATCAGCCTCAAATTCACGTTTATATAATGTTAATTGTCTGCAATGTCTTGCATAGAACTCTTCCCAAAACATTGATGCAACTCCGAAATCATTTATTTCTTTCTCCATATATTCACGAAATATTCTGCTAAAACGTTCATTAAAATATGCGTGTCCTACCATAGCAAGCGAATCATTACCACCAACCTTCATATTGGTAATAACATCTGCATCTGAACATTCAACTGCAAATTCACGAAATTTTCCTTTTTTGTAAGCACATGCACGATAAGATTTATTGTGTTTATTACTATACAGAAATGGGTTATCAGCAAAATAATGGTCAGCACAACAAATAAACGTATCCCCCATATAATTTCTTGCCTTATATAAGGAATACAGATTTCCTTTAGTTCCAAACTCATTATTTACAATGAGTTTTACACCATATTTCTGTTCAAGATAGAAAAATTTTTCTTTCATATATCCAACGACAACATATACATCTATAATTCCTGCCTGATGCAATTGTTCAATTTGTCGTTCTATCAGTATTTCTCCTTTTACACGAAACATTCCCTTAGGCTTCTCATATGTAAAAGGAGCAAATCTGTTTGATTTGCCTGCTGCTAATATAATTGCATTTGCCATAACTTTTTCCTCACCTTTCTATATGCCGTTTATTTTACAATTTATCTATTAGTATTCATAAACTCTTTTATCTTATCTATTACGTAATCCTGTTCTTCGTCACTCAGGTCATAATAAATCGGAATACTAATTATTGACTCATAGAGTTTTTCAGCATTTTCACATTTTATATTCTCATAACCATGTTCTCTATAATATGGAAATGTATACACTGGAATATAATGAACATTTACGCCAATATTATTAGCTCTCAGATATTCGAATAATGCTTTTCTAATCGATTTATCAACCTTAATTACATACAGATGATATGCACTATTACTATATTCAGCCTGCTTAGGTATCTCTATACCATTAAAGTCTCTGAAGGCCTCATCATACTTTGCAGCTATCTTCTTACGTTTCTCTAAGAATTTATCTATTCTTCCTAACTGGCTTATTCCAAGCGCTGCCTGTATATCAGTCATTCTGTAATTATAGCCTAAGTCAATCTGCTCATAATACCATGGTCCATCAACTTTATGTAAGAACTTCTCTTCTCTTGTTATACCATGTGTTCTGAAAAGTTTTAATTTTTCATATAAATCTTCTCTATTCGTAGTAACGATTCCACCCTCGCCACATGTTATATGCTTTACCGGATGAAAGCTAAACTCTGTCATATCAGAAAGCGAACCTATCTTCTTTCCTTTATATTCAGCACCTACAGCATGTGCAGCATCTTCAATTACGATAAGATTATACTTATCAGCAATCTTGTGAATTGCATCCATATCACAAGTCTGTCCGGTATAATGTACAGGTATTATTGCTTTCGTCCTCTCTGTAACATGGCTTTCTACTGACTCCGGTGAAATGTTATATGTAACGGGGTCAATATCTGCAAATACAGGAGTGGCTCCACAATATAATGCACAGTTGGCTGATGCTGCAAAAGTTATAGGTGTCGTAATAACCTCGTCACCCTTACCTATTCCTGCTGCCATACACGCAATATGAAGTGCTGCTGTACCATTCGATACTGCAACTGCATATTTTGCACCTACATAATCAGCAAATTTTCGTTCAAATTCAGCAATCTTTGGACCTGTCGTAAGAAAATCTGATTTCAACACTTCTTCAACAGCTTTTATGTCATCTTCATTTATGCTTTGACGACCATATGGTATGTAATGCATAGCACTTTCCATTTTGCATCAGCCTCCATCTATTCTTCTAGTTATCTATTAATGTTTCTTATTATAATACTGTTCTTCTACTAATTTCTTTAAATCTTCAACCGAATACCATTCAGTATTATTATCTGAACTGTAAGCAAAACCATATTCAAGTTTCTTACCACCTGGTATTACTTTACTCTCATTCCACCAGTTAACCTGAGGATATACTATGAAATGTTTATCATATTCATATGTATGTAATGAATCCTCTCTTGTAACCATTATCTCATGTAATTTCTCACCTGGTCTTATTCCGACCTCTTTAAGTTCACAGTCAGGTAACATTGCCTTAGCTAAATCTGTTATCTTGAATGATGGAATCTTAGAAATAAATGTTTCTCCGCCTCTTGCTTCTGATAATGCTTTAATAACAAGTTTTACACCCTCTTCTAGGCTAATCCAGAATCTTGTCATTCTGAAATCTGTTATCGGAAGTTCTTTTGCACCATTCTTAATCAATTCATCAAAGAACGGAATTACTGAACCACGACTTCCTGCAACATTACCATACCTTACAAGTGAGAAATTAATATCCTGTTTACCTGCATATGCATTAGCTGAAATAAATAACTTATCTGACACTAATTTTGTTCCACCATATAGATTAACTGGATTAACTGCTTTATCGGTAGATAGTGCAACTACTCTTTTCACACCCTTATTAAGTGATGCATTAATTACATTTGTTGCACCATCAATATTAGTCTTAATTGCCTCTAATGGATTATATTCACAGGCAGGCACCTGTTTCATTGCTGCCGCATGAACTACATAATCAATTCCATTTAATGCTCTTTCTAATCTGCTTTCATCTCTGACATCACCGATAAAAAATCTTAATTTGTCAGCATATTTCTTAAACTTCTCCGCCATAAGGAACTGTTTAAATTCATCTCTTGAATATATTACTATCTTCTCCGGATTATAATGTTCTAACACATATGTTGTAAATTCATTTCCAAACGAACCTGTTCCACCTGTAATTAATATAGACTTGCCATTAAGCATATTCTGTACCTCATTTCATAGTTTTCTAAAATATCTCGTATATTATCGCATTAATATTATTATACCATAATATTGTTTTTTTCCAATTCATTAATAACATCAATATAGAATAATAATGTATTCTTTATCTCATAATTGAGCGTGTCCGTAAGAAGTATTGTATCCTTATGTTCAATTGCATCAGCCAGGTTATTTATCTGCTGGATAACAATTTCTTCCGGGAATTCCACTTCAAGCTTGCTAAAGATTTCTTTACTATTAAGCATCTCACCAAGTATATTTGTGAGTTCATTCATCATACCATTGAGTTTTTCAAAGCCATCTTTCTTATCACCCTGGCACAATAATATATATATATCATCTATTTTATTTAGTATTTCTTCTATATATCTAACCTTTTCACTCATATTTCTATTCCTCCGTTAAATATACTTTTCTATCAAGCAGACTCTTTATCAGCCCGCATAACCTATTCTGTAATATATCATTCATCTCATATATCTTAGCCTGACTGTCTTTCTCAACAATCTCATCCAGAATATCCTTTATATTCTTCCATTCATCTATGTTACTTTCTTTCATATAATTTAAACAATGAACGATTTCTTTATAAAAGATTTTCATATTATCATTAACTGTTTTCATATCATCATCCTTGACAGCATTATTAATATTTTCTATTGTTGATAATGATTCTATAAGACTTTTTTCTGTTTCTACTCCTAAATTGCTCTTCCATTCTTTTAAATCTTTTACCAGACAATCAATTCCTCGTATGTATGAATCCATTAGTTTTATTCCATTATTAGATATATCTCTTATTTCATCCTTAACTGAATCCTTAGTGTGATATACATTTCCTAATACTTCAAATTCTGTATTCTTTTCATAGACATTTGCTAATTTTAACAATTTTTTATTTTCTATATATTCAGTAATTTCATTAATTTCCTCTACAAGTTTGTTAAACTCCTTGCTTGCAACTTTGCCCTTACGTGATAACTCTTCTAACTTTTCATATTTACGTTTATATTTCTTTAGTTTATCCTTTTCAGCTAACAGATCATCAGGCATATTGTGAATCTCTTGTAATATTTCATCAGCCTTTTCATCACTAATTGGTCGATTTAGTTCTGCAATTATTCTTTTAAAATCTATATCTATTTTACATTCTCGTTCAATCGCTTCTTTGAGAGTCATTATCTTAGTACCCTCTATCTTAGCTCCACCCTCTGTAGCATCTATTACATCTAATCTCGGATATCTGACTATCTGTGTTTCAAACCATTTACGATATAGATCCATATTGGACTCTGTGTAGACTTTACCACCATATATATCCTCAACTTCAAAATACTTATTATAATCCTCTAGAACATTTTTATCACTTTCTCCATAAGCATCTGTTGTATGAAACTTTTTACCTGTATATGCTAAATCCTGTCCTACTAATATGATTTTTTTAAAGCCCATTATGTTAGCAAGTGAAAATGCATTATTAGCTACCGAGCCACCCGATTCGGTCGAAAATAATTTTTCACCTGTACATTTTTCATATATATATGACATATATGAGTTAGCCTCAGAAAAATAAAATCTTTTTCCCTGATGTAATACATATAATTCATAATTTGAGCAATCACAAACAACTATTGGAATATCTTTGAATTTAGGATGCATAAATAATACTGGTGGCTTATGCGAATCAATTGTGATTATCAAATCAGGTATTATATCTCTTTTTAAAAGTGATTTTAATGCCGTATCAACAGCTAATATAAACGCTTTTCCCTTTGCCTGTTTCAATTCATTAATATTCTTATCCAAAGATGGTCCTGCAGATACAATTATTGCTGGAATATTTTGTATATTTTCTATTTTATGAAACTCATTTCTTAATTGTATTATTGAATATTCCCTAACTATATCTCTACATGTAATTACTTTATTTTTTATAAACTCGGATGCCATACAAAGTTCTGTGTTTCTACTTAATATTACCATTTCATATTTATCTTTTATATTTTTAATTACATCTCTCCATATCTCAGGATATAATTCATCATAATTAGGCATACAACAATATTTTGTAAGCCTCATTAACGCATAATCATTCATAACAATAGCTACAAATTCACCAAAAACCTCATCATTTATTCCATTAATACATAAAACCACTTCGTCATTTTTTATAACATCCGTAATATCAATCTTCTCAATCGCCTTCATAAATATATTTTTGTCGGGCTCATATAATAATATAGCATTTTCTTTACCAGCATTTTTTATTAACTCTTTAACACATCTGAAATTTGATAGTCCAAAAATTATATATACGGTTTTATAGTTGTCACTTTCAAACTGTTTAGCCCAGTTCTTAGCAAATTCTTCATCTGAATATCTGCTGTTCAGATAATACAACCTTCCATTTCTATTTATAACCATAATATCTTCTTCTGATGCTGATATATCCCATAATACATCCTTTATATTATATAAACTGTTATTTTCGTTATCCGTAAGGTATTTATATATACTATTATATTTGTCTTCAAACACTTCTAAATTACTTTTATATATTATATTTTCCATCACTATCTCCAATCCGTCATACTAGCATATATATCGGCATAATTTACAATTATAATAACACCTTACTATATGTTATTTATCAATGTGTTTCTAGAGTTATAAGACAAAACGTATTGATGGCAAGATTAACCATTAACACGTTTTGTCCTATAACTCTCTATTTCTTGTATAGTTGTAGTTTTATCATAAGAATAAAGAATGTCGCTTGCGACATTCTCCACCTGCGGCGAGTTGCGATAGCAACATTTTCTGCTCCGCCGCAGTGTGATCCTTGCGGAGCATTTTTTACTTACCAGGACAATTTCAACGAAATTTCCTGGTAAGTAAAAAAAGGGCTATACACCCAATGATGTATAGTCCTTTTCTTTATGATAGTACTCTTAATTAGCCTAATAATGAGAGAACACCCTGTGTTGACTGGTTAGCCTGTGCAAGCATTGACTGACCTGCCTGTGCAAGAATGTTATTCTTGCTGTATTCAACCATTTCTTCAGCCATATCAACGTCACGGATACGAGATTCAGCTGCGCTTGTATTCTCAGATGTTGTATCAAGGTTAGCAATTGTATGCTCTAATCTGTTCTGTAAAGCACCAAGAGCTGAACGCTGTGTAGATACTTTGCTGATAGCTTTCTGAATTAATGTCATAGCTGAACCAGCTTTTCCAAATGAAGATACCTTTAAGCTATCAACACCAAGTGCCTTAGCATTCATTGTGCTGATTGAGATAGAAATCTTCTGTCCTTCAAGAGCACCAACCTGAAGATTCTTACTCTTGAATGATCCACTAAGTAAGTTCATTGTATTGAACTGTGTTGTAGAAGCAATTCTTGAAAGTTCTGATGTAAGTGCATCGATTTCCTTCTGTACAGCTGTTCTATCTGAAGATGTATTAGTATCGTTAGCTGCCTGTGTAGCTAATTCATTCATTCTCTGAAGAATTGAATGAGCTTCATTTAAAGCACCTTCAGCTGTCTGGATTAAAGATACACCATCTTCTGCGTTAGAAGAAGCTTTGTTAAGACCTCTGATCTGGCTTCTCATCTTCTCTGAAATTGTTAAACCTGCTGCATCATCACCTGCACGGTTGATTCTGTAACCTGAAGATAATTTCTCTGTTGATTTTGCCTGATTGCCTGTTGTGATACCTAACTGTCTGTTAGTGTTCATTGCTGTAAGATTATGCTGTATTACCATAATAATTCCTCCTTGAATATGCAGTAGCTTCCATGCTACTGATTACTTAATTTTTTTGTTGTGTAACTTTCCCTCCGGCCGTACGCTCCATCGTTCCTGTCACATAAGTAAATTACTTATTTGTTTTACTTGTATATTATATCGGCATATGTACCGAATACTTTATACCTAAATTAATTTTTTTGTATATTTTTTTAATTATTTTTTCTTGTCCATAAACTGTGGCTCTACATAATTGACCTTATTCATATTATTATAATAATTAGATGCCACTTTATTAGCATTCCTGGTCTGATGAATCTTTGTCTTTTCTTCACTCATCTTCTTCAGGACTGCTTGTTTATTTCTCTTCTCACTAAGCTGGACTTCCATCGATTTCTCGGTAATCTGCGAGATAAGCTGTTTCAATACAGCTATTTCACTACTAAACTTATCGGTATTGCCAGTTATCTCACTCTTAATTCTTTCATATACCTGTTCGAAACCTTTATCAAGATTATTGATTTCCTTAATATATATATCTTTCTTATCTATTATTTCATTGAATAAATCATCATCTATTTCATTACCTGATACGGATTCTAACTGTTTCTGATTAAGAAGTAATATTTCATCCAATATAGTAATCTTCTTTTTTAAACTCTCTGTTAAAATAGATAAATATTCTCTACCATTCTCCATTAAGTTTAATCACCCCGCTTCTCTTTGCTATTTGCTCTGTTTCATAACTTCTGTCCATGTTTCTCTCATAACACGCAGATGAGATAACACTTCTTCTAATATTTCCTTATCCTTGTGCAAATTTGCTTCTAAGAGTCTTCTTCCGAGGTATTCGTATACGTTATCGAAATCCTTTGCTACAGGATATTTAAAATTAAGTGTCGCTCTAAACTCTGCAATTATAGCCTCAACTTTTTTAATATTAGTATTAGCCATTTCTATCTGTCCTTCTTCAACTGCATTTATAGCCAGATTACAGAATTTAATAGCTCCGTCATAAAGCATTAATGTCAACTGAGCAGGAGTTGCTGTCTGTATCTTCGTATTTGCATAATTAGCATATGGATTGCCAAATGACATCTTGTCTTCTCCTTTTCAACCTTCTCTAAATTATTAACTATCAGGAACCTAATAGACCTGTTAATGAAGAACTGTTAGAATTAAGTGTTGCTAATGCCTTTTCCATTGCTGTAAACTGTTTTCTATATTTTTCTTCATATGACTCTATCTTTTCTTCCCAGCTCTTTATAGTCTTAGTATATTCATTATACTCGTTCTTCATTGATTTGTCATTATATACTGTATATGCACTGCTAAGTGTAGTACCTTTCATCTTGTTACTCAATTCAGCATATACACCATCTGCAAGTTTATTGAAGAACTCGCATACTGTATCAGGATCTGAAGCAATTGCTGCCATTAATTTGTCTGTATTACCTGATGATGTTGAATCTTTAGAATCACCATCAATATGGAATATTGATTTCTCGTTATCTCCTGATGTGAAATATCCTCCGGTCTTTATACCGAATGAAGATAAAGAATACTTCTTTCCATTAATCTCATAGCTCTTTTGGAATGCATTCTTAATAGAATCTGATACCGACTGTAATGTATCATCACGTCTTAATAACGCTTTCTTAATCTTTTCTTCCCATTTCTCTATTTCTTTATCAGTCATAGCTTCTTTCTCATCATCAGTAAGTGGTTCATAACCCTTAGCTGAATCTGCATTATATAAAGAATCCATTTCCTTGATAAGTGTATTATATTCTGTGAAGAAGCCTTTAATCATATCATAGATACCTTGTGTATCTGTATTTGTTGTGATAGATATTTCTTCATCAGCACCTGTTAACTGGTTTGCCGTAATAGTCAATCCATTAATCTGGAAGTTATTAGATGCAGATGTAAATGTAGCACCATTTAATTCTACAATAGCATCCTGTCCCTGAATACGGACTGCACCTGTTCCTGAACCTGAATTATCACCTATGAGTTGTAATGCATTCTTATATTCATCGCTTGTCTTATCAGCATTTGCATCATTTACAATGTCATATGCCTTAACAAATTCTTTAGCATTACTTCTCTTAGTATTGTAATTATCTAATATTGTCTCTTTTAACTCTGCATTCTTCTTAGTTATATCATCATTGAGACCATTTACATATGCTGTAAAACCGTCATTATCAGCAAGTGCCTTATTAGCTGTATCTATAGTCGCAACATTTGCATCAATTATCTTCTGATTCTCTGTTTTCTCATCTTCATATTTCTTTTTCTCCGCTTCTACATTAAATGTAGCATTTGCAGAAGCAACATATATCTCATGTTTTGCCTGAAGTTCTTCTAACTCAGCCTTGTCTTCATCGGTAAGTTCTTTCTTTGATGAAATCTCTGTCATTCTCTCAGCTGCTTTACTGATAAGTGCACTTCTCTCTTCTAATGACAATCCCGATACTTCATTTATTGCATCTAATTTATAATCGATTAACTTATTAGCCTTGCCTAAAGTCTCATTGCTCTCATTAGCCTTCTCAAGTGTAGATCTCAATGTATCTTTGAGTTTATTCATAGACACTTCATCTGTAAGATCATACAATGCAGTCTTTTGCTTAGTATAATCTGTGTCTGTAAAGTTGCTTATATCATCATCTGTAAGTGCAGCCCAATATCTGTATGATTCAACATCTGCAGATGTGACTGAATTAAGTCCCATACCATTAAGTGCTTTTAAGCCTGATGAATTAGCACCTATAATTGAGAACTCTCCCTCAGAGCCACTTGCCTTGGAACTTACGAAGAATCTCTGGTTAATCTCATCAAAGCTTGCATTAAGCCCTGCTTCTTTTAATCTTGCCACTGCTGTATTAATACTATCACTTCCATTAAGTGTAATTGTCTTCTCTGTATTGCCAACCTTAACAGATATACTGCTTCCATCTTCTATTCCAAGTTCTGATAACTTAGATGAGCCTGTAAGTTTTGTATTACTTCCGTCACTTGATTTAACAACTGCACCTGTCAGATAGCCTGATTTAGCAAGTTGCTTAATCTTAAGTTTCTGCGTACCTGATACAGCATCACTACTCGCCTTAACTGTAGCCTTTGTACTGTCTACAGATGATGCTTTCTTAGAAAATGCATTAGAAAATCTAAGTGATGACAATGTACCACTATAGAAACTATATATCTTTGTATTTAATTCTTTCCACGCATCCTGCTTCCATTCAAGTTTAGTCTGTGCCTTTACATATTTATCTTTCTTTGTGGAATATGCTGATACTAACGCACTAACAATTGAATCGGTGTCAAGATTTGAAACAAGTCCTGATATAGATACATTACTGCCCATATTCTACCTCTTTTCTACTACTAATAGTTAATAATGTAGTTTATAACTTTTCATCTACTAAGATACCTGCTAATTCCCATACTTTAGCAATCATGTCCAAAGTCTTCTCTGGCGGTATCTCTTTAATTACTTCTTTAGTGTTTTTATCAACTATCTGTATAGTTACACGATTAGTTGCTTCATGCACTCCGAATACACATTCCGTATTACTTAGCTTCTTATTAATATCACTAAGCGTCTGTTTCATAGTCTCTTCTGACATCTGCCTGCCTTTACCATCAGTATTGCTATCTAATGATGAATTATTAGCATTCTCTACTATCCTTGTATCTTTACTAATCTCGCTGACAGATCCTTCGGCTCCTGAAAAGCCGCTAACTGTACGAGCCGCTTCCGGCTTCTCTACCTTTGTTATCTGTGGTGCTGCCTGATATGTTGCTGCTGCACCTGTTACGCCTTCAATTGCCATAACAATTCACCTCCATGTGAAATTCATTCTTTATTACATTATCTATCGACATTTTTATATAAATATTTAACAGTTATTCAAATAATTTCTTTAATCCTTCTACTGCTGATGCATCAGCTGCTTCCCTATTCGATTCCTGTATCTGTAAATACACTTCTTTCCTATATATTGGCACTGATTTTGGTGCAGATATACCAAGTTTCACATGGTCACCTTTCACTTCTAATACAGTTATCTCTATATTATTATTAATTACAATTGCCTCGTCTTTTTTCCTTGATAATGCAAGCATCTATTCGCCCTCCTTATCTGCCACCTTTGATGACTTTAATATATCATATATAGGGTATCTAACGACATAATCATCATTATCCACTATTATCTGGCAGCCCTTTAAAGTGACCGGATTAATTACAATAGGTGCTTTTAGATTAGTGGTTATCTTAGTTATATCTGCCGGCACTGTAAGTGTAGTAAGTACAAATATTTCTCCATCCACTAATTCACCAATATTTTTAAATAACTCATCTTCAACAACAGGATTGTAATCCGCCTTAATCATAAGCGGGTCAATCACAGGTAATGCAATGTTTCCATCATCTAATGACTGAAGCCATAATATCTTAGATTTCTCCGATTCTGCATCATGCATTATCATAAACTGTTTTAAGTCTTCGAATCCTATGATTCCATCGCTGAAATTAATAATTTTATTAACATCTATTTCAATATTCCCAAATAATCTTGTCTCGATTTTCATATATAGTCACGCCTCCATTACATTTTATAAGAAATCTAATAACTTCTTCTGCACTACCATAGATGCTGCCGCAAGTGATGCATCGTAAATGCTTTCTGCTTCTTTAATCTTAATTGCTATATTTGAAACATTTATCTCTTCATTTGTACTCATCAGCTTCTTAACTGTTGTCTGCTGATCTGAAAGTCTGCTTTCGTTAAGTTCTAATCGTTTAAGTCTGGCACCTACATCAGCCTCTGCTAAGCTGACCGAATCCTGATGTTTATTAAACACACTTAATCCATATGTAAATGCTTTCTCCATATTCTTCTTTGCGAAATCTAATTCTCTGTCACATAGATCAAGTAATTCTTTGTATTTCTTCTGCTCTGTGCTGCCTTCCTTAGCCGAATTATACATTTTCTCTATTCTCGACTTCTTCTCTTCGACGTTCATTGCATAGTTAACACTTTCAATGATATCGTCCAAGTCTCTTGTCATATCCTGATTAAATACTTCTTTACCCTGAGTATTAATCTTTATGTCCTGATTGAAATTAATCTCATATTTAATATCTTGTTTTCTATTCGTATATGTTACCCAGTTATCAGGATTATCATCTGTCATGTCTACACAGTCGAAATACTGAATTGGATCAAGTTCACCTTTATTAAAACCTTTTTTGGTGTAGGTTATCTTAAAACTATTACCCTCTGAATCGGCTTTTGCCTCTGACAGCTTCTTATATACATCTTTACCAAGAATCAATTCGCCTGTATCTGCAAGATAATATGCTTCGCCTGCTCCAGGTTCATATGAGCCGATGTCTGTAGAAGTCTTAGTAACAGTAGTAATGCTCTCACCTGTCTCAGTAAGATTTATAACTGCACCCGAGCCAGCTTCTAACTTATCATAGCCAAGTCTTATTCTATAAGCTGTTACCTGGGTAGGCAATTTAATGGCTGAAATATCCGTTCCTGCTATTGTAGAATCATTTATTCCTGAAATATCTAATCCGTTAGATACTTTATTCACAGTACCAATTGCACTATCATTAAATTTCTGTGTAATCTCATACTTTTTTTCATTATCACTTGTAAATGTAAGAGTTCCATCAGTTTTATATCCCGTAAAAATTGTCCTTCCGGCACAATCTGCATTAGCATCACTATATATCTGGTCTCTGTATGCTTTTAACTGGCTTACTATAGTATTCTTATTAGTTGTATCATAATATCCGTTAACAGCCTGGTTACAATATTCTGTTATATCACTTAATACCTTTACAGTATTCTCAAGTGCTCTTTCAGTCTCAGTCATCCATGACTCTGCATCAGGTATATTCTTTGATAGATACTGATTTATCTCTGATAAAGTAGAGCGAAATCTTAATGCTCTGATTGCAATTATAGGATCATCCGATGGTCTCTGAATCTTCTTCTCAGATGCAAGCTGCGTATTAAGGGTATCCATATTAGTTTTATTATTATTAATGTTGTTTAATGAATTATTTATCAAAATTCCATTTGTAATTCTCATACCTTACTCCATTCCGCAGGCATATATTCCAGAGGAACCGCGAGCTGAATTTCAAATTCAGTTCTGCGATATATACTAATTGTTTTGCCTGCGAACAATTAGCTGTGTGGAATAATTGCCACATCAGTGCAATTATTTCACATTAACCTCATTTATGAGCGACTTGTCGCGAATGGGCGATAAGAAATTGCGTATGCAATTTCTTATCTGCCATATATGGCTAATTGTAGCGCCCGCGATACAATTAGCTGTGTGAATGAATTAGCGCATCAGCGTAATTCATTCACACTATACCCCCATTTCGTTTATAAGTTTATTATATATTTCCTGCATAACCGATATCATTTTTGACGAAAGTTCGAATGCCTCCTGATACTTAACAAGGTTCATACTTTCCTCATCTCCATCGACACCTGACACTGACATTTTCTGATTCTCTATGCTCTTCTGGATATTGGCATGGTTCTTCTCAAATGTCTGTGCTTTCTTAACATCTACAGCGATTTCTGATACTATACTCTGCAAGAAATCACTTGCCGTATAATTGCTGAATGCCTGTTTATCTTTAAGCGCTATAAATTTATCTATAAGTCCTGCATCTTCTTTACCATCGTTAATAGGATATTCTGAAGCTGCAAGTAATGATGGATCATCTATTAACTCCTGATTAACAGTAAGCACTCCATTGTCTGACAATTTGAATATCGGTAAATTCTCTGTAGTATTACCATATAAGTTATAATTAGCAGGTACATCATTACCATTTTCATCTTTTCTGGTATTCTTCTGATGTATGTCATTAAACAGATTAGTTATTGTCTTTTTAAATACCTGAATCTTATTCACATAATGTGGTATTCCTTTGTACTTAATAGCCTCACAATCAGGATTGCCTTCTTCAATTGTTCCGTTATTACCATCACGTACATCAAGTGCGGCTCTTAGCGAACCTGAAAGTCCCATTGCCTGCACATCTAATTTTGTACCTTGGAAATATATGTCGTAAAGCCCCGGTGAATCCATTGAATTCTTTGGATTCTCTCTTTCAACTGTATATAGCTGCATACTGTCATATGTATCAACCAGTGTCACACCCTGAACCTTAACATCGAATTCCGAATTACCATTCTTGCCAATATTTTCTGTCACTTCAATAGGTATTATCTCTGATAATTCGTCAAGCAGTAATTCACGTTTATCTCTTAAGTCATTTGCGACTGCACCGGTAAGTTCTACTGTATTAATCTGTTTCGTAAGTGATGCAACCTGCGACGAAATAGTATTAATTCTGTCTACTAAGTTACTGACTTCTGTATTAGTTTCCTGCTGAAGATTAGTAAGTTTAGTCTGTATGTCATTGAAATATTCTGCTATTGTCTGACAGCTGCTTAAGAATTCATTTCTGTATGTCAATTCTGACGGATTTCCCTGCATAGACTTCAATGTATCGAAAAGATTCTCATATTCTACAATAAATCCATCAGTTTCAAACTCATTGAAATAATCCTCTATCTGTAATGCATATGTATCTTTGGATGTATATTCCCCTACTTTAGCCTGATTATATCTGTATTTATCATCATAGTAAGAATCTCTTACCTGGGATATCTTTGATACTTCTACTCCTGCGCCAAGCATTCCATAAGAGGTGTAAAATCTTATGGCATTAGCTGCTGACTGCGAAACCTGCTGTCTTGAATACCCTTTTGTATTCTCATTTGCAACATTATGCATAGTCGTAGATAATCCTGCCTGTGCAGCACTTATTCCTAATGTCGCAATATTTAATCCAAAAAATGTTGATGCCATTGTTCTGCCTCCTATCCTAACCTAATCTCTCGATAATATACTCTAACATATCTGCAATTGTTGAAACATATCTTGATGATGCATTATATGCACTTTGGAATTTAATCATATTAGCTAATTCATCTTCTGATGAAACTCCATTAATCTCTGACCTCTTGCTATCCACCTCATTAGTAGTCGTAAGCTGGTTAGATGCCATTGAATTATACAAATCACCTTTGTTACCTATCGAATATACAAACTGTTTATAGAAAGCTTTAAAATCAAGTTTAGCCATATTACTTGGGTCAAGACACATCTTATTATTATCCCATGTCTCAGCCAATTTCTTACCTTTATCAAGGTCATTGTCACCTTCTAAGGTCTTAAATGGTAATTTCGAATAGTCCTCTATTATAGTCTGGTTCATATTTATATTAGAAATTGTATACAATGATTCCGAACCAAATGTATTACGCTCATTATAGACATAATATGTATTACCATCATTACCTGTTACTTCTATGAATCTGTCTGTGTAATCCCTTGAAAATAACTCCTCAGGCGGCATCTTGCCATCATCACCTGTAGAAGTTGTCATATCTAAAATCTTCACCTTTGTAGCATCGTAAATATTACCATTTGCATCTGTATATTCCGTAACTCCATCAGGTACTTCATCTGTAGTAGGACTAAACACATCATTTATAGCTGTTACGATTCCATTTACCAGCTTATCAAATAATGCCTGTGCTTTAGTCACATCACAGCAATCAACTGTTGCATTATATTTATCTACTGCTGCTAAATAATCCTTAAGTCCGTCCGGTGTAGATACATCATAATCTGCTACTTCCGGAATATCTGTGTATTTTGCTGCAAAATCGCCTCTTGCAAGAAGATAACCTTTGAGGCTTCCTATATCATTCTTCTCTGATGTGGAAATCTTTACTTCTAAGTTAAATACTTCCTGATTATCAAGGTATGGCCATACACATGATAAATATGTAGAGCCTTTATCACTGTCTAATTTCATTGTATCTATATGGAACACACCGCCCTCTGTAACAAACGGAACTCCTTCAATCTTAACTGATACATAATGACTCTCGTCTTCCACATATGAAATATTTACATATTTAGATAACTCATCTAAATATAAATCTCTTGTATCTCTTAAATCATTCGCATTCTCAATTCCTGCCTCAATTCCTGAAATCTTTAAATTGAGTGCATTAATCTTATCTCCTAACTCATTAATCCTATCTACTGTTGTCTGAACTTTACTGTCTAAATTCTTCTGGTAATCTACGAGTCCGTCATAGATGCCTTTCGCCCTGTTTAAAAATGTCTCCGCATTCATAACTAATTCCGACCTTGACACAATGCTGTCAGGTGTCTTCGCCATCTCACTTATTGATGACCATAAATCCTCTAATGTATTCTGAAATTTTACACCTTCTGTTTCTCCTATTATTGTCTCAATTTCAGATACTGCCTCATATCTGGCATCATAGAAACCCTGTCGTCCGGTTTCTTTTCTATATTTAGCATCAAGAAGAATATCTCTTACTCTGCTGGTAACTGATGTCGCAACACCTAAACCAACCTGCATACTGCTTGTTGCACTTTTTCCGATATTATTATATGTTCTGTCACTTGTAAAGGATAACTGTCTCGTATATCCTTTTGTATATACATTAGCCAGGTTATGTGTCGTAGTATTTAATGCCGTCTGTGCTGACTGCAATCCTGACACCCCGACATAGATGCTTGTCATTCCTGCCATGGCTTCCTCCATTTGTTATCAATATTTGCTGTCAATCTGCTCTTAGAATATTATAGTATCCGTTAATAAAATTCATAAGCAGGTTATTATATTAACACGTTAGTTCTTCGCATCAAATGTAGAATTAGCATAAGTTGATGCATTATAAGCATTTCTATTATAATTCGCTGTCTCAGGATACTGATTAAGACTATTGAGAAAATTAATATCAAAATCAACTAACTCAAGTGACTCCTGAATCAACTGCTTATTCATGTCATTTATGACCGCCATGTCATTCAATGTCATCTTTAATTTGTCATGGACCTCTGCTAATGCATTCTGTTCTTTTTCCTGCCCATTTAACAAATCTATAATCTTCTTTACTGTAATTGTCTTAACATCCATGTTCAATACAGTAGCTATATCTTCTACTACCTGTGTTCTTTTATTCTCAAGAGCAGCAATCTTATCTGTATGCTCCTGCTCTTTCGCAGTTATATTATTTAAAACTTCAATTTCACCATTAATTATAATAGGTGTCTTTTGTTTAGAGAGTTCAAGTAACTCCGTATATTCATTATTTTCTAAATCTAATGTATCTATTAATTCTTCTATTAAACTAGCCACCGAATCTCTCCTTTATCTATAGGCATTTATCTAATTATAATCTATAATACCTGATATTTTTCTAATAATTTGTCTGCAAAACTTTCTGAACTTACATTATATGTTCCATTGTCAATTCTTGACTTAATATCAGCAATCTTATCTTCTCTTACATCCGCAGCTTCATTTACTGCACTTTTAGCTGTCTGATAAGCCTTGCCCATTGAAGAAATCTCTACTTTATCTCTTGCTGATACCGATGTTGTCTTCTGTGTCTTATACTTGTTATTCGTCTGGTAAATCTGTGATATCTGGTTATAAGCATCAATACGCATAATATTCGCCTCCCTGTAAATTTGTAGTCAGATATTAAAATCTCTGGTTACTTAAGTTTTTACAATATCTAAAATTTTCTTTCCATATCTGATTTATTACTATAATAATTATGCTAAATTCTCTTAATTTATATTTAGCTATATTTTAAATATCGGCAAAGTTTAAATTTACTTTATAGATAAACTAATAAAACTCCTCTAGAATAAAGAATATCGTTTGCAACATTCTCCGCCTGTGGCGGGTTGCTCTAGCAACATTTTCTGTTCCGCCGCAGTGCGATCCTCGCGGAGCGTTATTTACTTACCAGGACAATTTCAACGAAATTTCCTGGTAAGTAAAATAAGAGTTCTAAGGCAAAACATTTGACGACCGGGATTAGTCAGCAATATATTTTGTCTTATAACTCTTTTGCTCAATAAGCCACTCTATTAATATTGATATATAAATCTCCGACAATGGGTATTTATACATTGCCCATCCGTCGGAGACTTTCAGATTATCTTATTCCACTATTTCATAATATCTATTTATTATTGTTTTCTGTCTGCTTTTCTGAATATTCTTTAATATATTTATCTATTGTGGCTTTATCTATCGGAACACGATTATCCATAGATTTCAACACATCAAAGATTCTTACTCTCATAAATGTAAAGTCATCGCCTAAATCATAGACTTCGTTATTATTAAAGCCAAGCACTACCGGTCTTAAAATATTATCTTCATTCTCCTTAATAACAAGACCTTTTTCTTTATTTGACAATTCAACACATACACCCGGTACAAGTATATTAATGCTCTTAAGCAATGCACCAACATGTTTCTCATCAAACATTTTCTTATTATTAATTAATTCTCTGACTGCCATAATGTCTGAACTTGGTTCTGCGTTAATGTTCATACTTGTCATTTCATCAAATGCATCAGCCACTCTTAACATTTTGGTACCCTCTAATAATTTGGCATCAGTACTATTTGTTCCTTTTATTTCTTTCAGATTCTGTGAAACAATAATTCTTGTAAGTGACGGAATCTCATAATCTTTTTGTATCAATTCATTTCCATCTATCTCACATTTGTTTATTGTATACATATCTTCTTCATTAAGGTTGCTGCCTTTTTTCAAAATATTTACAGGCACCATAGCTCTTCCTAATTGATGAATAAGTGCTGCTGTTACAATATTAATCTGCTCCATATATGACATATTAAGCTGAGATGACATTAATGCACAGAGTATGGCAACACTTATGGAATGTTTATATACATAATCCTCTGGGCTTCTAAGTGTCTTATTGAAATTGATTTTATGACCTACTTTTCCAAACTGTCTTATAATGGAATCTGCTAATTTCTGAATGTCTTTCTCATTCTTCTGTTCCACTATCATATCTAACTGTTTCTTCAATGAGAACTGTGCTACTGTCTGGAATTTCTCGAATTCTCTGTCTTCCTCAGACATTTCCTGTGCAGGTTCTGTAGGCTCTAATATGTACACGCCTAATAATCCGAAATTCTTTATACTGTTAACCCCCTGCTTATCTAACTTAGTATTAATGTCATATAATAGCACTCCATCTCTGTTATATACCGGTCTTGCCAGTCTCATTCCTTTTCTAAGTTTATCCATAACTATAAACTTCATACTCTTATCCCATATATTGTCAAAAGACAATATAGCCACTGACACAATAGAGAATGTCTTAGGCGTCCTTTCCTCTTTATTCTTTTTACTGTAACAATTTATAAATACATACACCAGTATCCAAATTTCATAGCTTTATTTCCATATCGGTTCGTTGCATTATTACATTCGAATTCCGTAAAACCAAACATTCTTGCTATTACCTGTTCCTTTTGATGAAACATTCCCGGAACTCCAACAAGATATTTCTTCCCTGAATCCATCTTTTTTTCACATAGCAATAAATATTTATAATTATAAAAACCATGAAGCAAAAAGCTATTATTACATAAATGCCAATATTTCTTCGGAAGATATGATATATCATGTGGCGTAATCTTTATACATTCGCCATTTATCTCATTAACTCTTATCTTAGGATAACAATTACATAACATTCTAAAATAGTCGCCTGCAACCGAATCAGCATTCCCTGTATCATCTATTTCGTCATTTTTCTGCTCTTCCTTTAGCATATCTGCTAATTTATTATTACATTTTTTTCTATCATCTGCAAAATCTGTTTCAGGTTCTATCTCTGTTCCCGGCTCTGCATTAGTTTCTATTTCACTTTTTGTATCATTTTCTATCTCAGGCTCCGGATCTTCATTAGTTTCCATTTCACTTTTTATTTCACTTTTTATTTCACTTTTTATTTCCCCTTTAACTTCATTTTCTATCTCAGTTCCCGAATTACTATTTAACACAGATACTAACTGTGACTCTGCATCAGTTTCTACAGCTGCATTTCGATATAAATTTATGTTATTCTCCAACGCCTCGCCTTTAATATCATATGTATCACTATCTAATGGTCCCTCTGCAATTTTCAATTCTGCCTCTGTACTATTCTGTATATTAATATCGTCATTGCTCTTTTCCTTGAATTTATTCACTTCTATCGGAATATCGTCCCACTCTGATGCATATACAATGTTTAAATTATGTACTCCCTTTAAAAATGCTCTCGTACAGATGAAAATACCTGTAATTCTGTCTATTGCTATTCCTACATTTCCAATATTATCAGAATTCATTCGCATTTTTATCATACTGCATCCATTAACAATCCTGATTCGTTCTAAGAACACTTTCTTAACTTCACCATTATCTCTATAAAAGAAAAATACCTCTAACATATTGTCTTCTGCTTCATTCATAAGTTCATCGGCAATTCTTAGAGATATATTGACTTTGCATATTCCATTTCTGGATTCAATTTTCGCAAACCCCGCATTTTTACTTTTTGTTCCTCTTTCATATGAATATATATATGAAATCAGCCTTTTATAATCTCCCATTTTTCCTCCATTCTAAAGCTTTTACCCTTATGTACACGCCTAAATTTGTGTACTGTGTATTCCTTTTCTTTTATTTGCTTTCTTACTTAATGTATGCTGAGCAAATAAGAAATATGACAATTATTTATTGACAGGAACTTTTTAACACATCATGCTTATATATAATTGCCACTCATACTACATTTCATTTAGAATATCAGATAATTCACCAAATTGTTCTAGTGTTAATGCTTCACCTCTTATATTCTCATTAAGTCCCATTTTAGCAAGTGCTTCGACAACCTGATCTTTTGTATAATTAAGTTCCCCCGAATTCTTAATTCCATTTACCAATGTTTTTCTTCTTTGATTAAATGATGCCCTTATAAGTCGGAATAACAAGTTTTCGTTCTCTACTTTAACTGCCATTTCGTCATACAATTTAAGCCTTATGACTGCTGAACTTACATTAGGTCTTGGCATAAAACAGTTCGGCGGTACATTTGCAACTATCTCAGGCTTTGAATAATACTGGACTGCTAACGACAGCGCACCATAATCCTTGCTTCCGGGACCTGATTTCATTCTGTCTGCGACCTCTTTTTGAACCATTACTGTTATACTGTCCACATTCACTTTTTTCTCAAAAAGTCCCATTATTATCGGAGTTGTAATGTAATACGGAAGATTTGCAACGACTTTTATAGGCTTTCCTGCATTGTGTTCTTCTACCAGTTTATTAATATCCACTTTTAAAATATCATCATTAATAACTGTTACATTATTATATTCACTTAATGTATCCTCTAAGATAGGAATAAGCGAATTATCTATTTCAACAGCTACGACTTCCCTTGCATTTTCACATAAATACTGTGTCATTGTACCAATTCCCGGACCAATCTCTAACACCATATCATCTTTCGTAATCTCAGCCTGTGCTATGATTCTCTCAAGAACTCTTGTATCAATCAAAAAGTTTTGTCCAAATTTCTTCTGAAATGTAAAATTGTACTTCTGCAATATTTCAATCGTATTCTTAGGTATGCCTAATGTAGCCATATAGCCCTCCGTTTCAATGCAATTTATCTATTCTACCTTAATTAATTCAATTTATATAAATCAATTGCATTTTTATATGTCTGCTCTATTATTTCTTCTTCTGAAATACCTCTTAATTCAGATATTTTCTTTACGACATAATGTAAATTAGTTGAATCGTTTCTCTTACCTCGGTTTGGTTCAGGTGATAAATATGGACAATCCGTTTCTAACACTATATTCTCTAGTGCTATATTTTCTGCTACCTCAATGAGTTTTTTCGCATTCTTAAATGTTACTACACCGCCAATACCGATATAATATCCCATTTTTATATATTCTTTCGCCATTTCAAGGCTATAAGAATAGCAATGAATTACGCCGCCTGATAATTTACCCTGATATTCTTTCAGTATCGACATTGTATCACTTGCTGCATCACGACTATGAATTATAACCGGAAGTCCTGTTTCTGCCGCAACATCCAGCTGCTTTCTAAACCACTTCTTTTGAATATCTTTGTCTGGTTCTAAAAAATGATAATCTAATCCTATTTCACCTATGGCAACTACTTTTTTATCCTCGGATAATTTTCTTAATGTGTACATATCATTTTCTGTGAGTTCACCCGTTTCATTTGGGTGAACTCCTACAGAAGTATACATAAAATCATATTTCTTCGATAACTCTACAGATGCTTTTGTCGAGTCCATAGATGCACCCACGTTTACGATATTGCATATGCCATTCTCATTCATACTTGTGAGCAATTCATCTCTATCAGTATCAAATGCTTCATCATCATAATGTGCATGTGTATCAAATATCATTTTAGCAAATCTCCGATCCACTAATTATGTCTTTATCTACTGTTAATACCGAAAGGTTTCCATCATCATCACTTGCTGCCAGAATCATACCCTCTGATATTAATCCACATAACTTAGCAGGCTTTAAGTTAGTTATAACTGCAACTTTCTTTCCCACCATTTCTTCAGGTGTATAATGTAATGAAATTCCTGAAACAATCTGTCTTACTTCATTTCCAACTCTGATCTGAGAAACTAATAATTTCTTTGCCTTTTTAACTTTTTCACATTTAAGGACTTCGCCAACTCTGATCTGGATCTTATCAAAATCGTCAACAGTAATTTCTTCCTTAGCTTCAACTTCAGGATATTTTGGTCCCTGCTGTGCTGCTTTTAAAGCCTCCACTTTTTCTAATACTTCATTTATGTCAAGTCTTGCAAATAAAATCTCAGGTGTGTCAGTTACTTTATTACCCGATACATATTTACCAAATTCATTCATATCATCAAGCGTACGTTTAGCTGCATTTAACTGCTTAAGTACCTTTCCAGATGTCTCAGGCATAAATGATTCAAGTAAACTAGCCCCAACAGAGATACTCTCAACAAGATTATATAATACAGTTGAAAGTCTGTCTGACTGACTCTCATCTTTAGCAAGTGCCCATGGCATTGTTTCGTCAATATACTTATTACATCTCTTGAATAATGTAAATATTTCTGTAATTGCATCTGCAACTCTTAACTCATCCATTTTAGCGATAACTTTACCAGGTGTCTCAAGTACTACTCTCTTAAGGTCAGCATCACATTCTTCTGTATTGACACCTTTATCAGTAACAACACCACCAAAATATTTATTAGACATAGATATTGTTCTGTTAACAAGATTACCAAGTGTATTAGCTAATTCGGAATTAAGACGTTCTACTACTAATTCCCATGAAATAATACCATCACTTTCAAATGGCATCTCATGAAGAACAAAATATCTTACAGCATCAACACCAAATAAATCTACAAGGTCATCTGCATAGATAACATTTCCCTTTGACTTACTCATCTTACCATCATTCTGTAATAACCAAGGATGTCCAAAAATCTGTTTTGGAAGTGGCAGATCTAATGCCATTAACATAATAGGCCAATAAATTGTATGGAATCTTAAAATATCTTTACCAATAAGGTGTAAATCTGCTGGCCAATATTTACTAAATTTCTCATCACTATTACCATCTACATCATAGCCAAGTCCTGTGATATAGTTTGATAATGCATCAAGCCATACATATACAATGTGTTTATCATCAAATGATACAGGAATTCCCCATTTGAACGAAGTTCTTGATACACAAAGATCCTGTAATCCTGCAAGGATAAAGTTATTCATCATCTCATTTTTTCTTGATGGTGGTTGAATAAATTCAGGATGATTATTTATATGTTCAATTAATCTGTCTGTATATTTTGATAATTTAAGGAAATATGCCTCTTCTTTAGCAGGCTGACACTCTCTTCCACAATCAGGACATTTTCCATCTACTAACTGTGATGCAGTAAAAAATGATTCACAAGGTGTACAATACATTCCCTCATAGAAACCTTTATAAATATCTCCCTGGTCATATAATTTCTTAAATATTTTCTGAACCTGTTTCTCATGGTAATCATCTGTAGTTCTGATGAATTTATCATATGATGTATTCATCAAGTCCCAGATTCTCTTAATCTCAGCAGATACTCCATCTACAAATTCCTTAGGAGTAACTCCCATTTCTTCAGCCTTAAGCTCAACTTTCTGACCATGTTCATCGGTTCCTGTCTGGAATCTTACATCGTAGCCTTCTTCTCTCTTGAATCTTGCAATACTGTCAGCAAGTACAATTTCATAAGTATTTCCAATATGTGGCTTACCTGATGTATATGCTATGGCAGTTGTTAAATAATAAGGTTTATTCTTGCAATCTTTACACATAATATGTCTCCTTTTATAACATTCATATTTCTAATCTTAAGCCGGGCAACTTAATTCCCGCATCTTTTTTATAAAATCACTATCTTTAATAATACCTTTAAATTACGAATTTTGCAAGGTTTTGTATTCGCATATATACCATATTGTCAATATTCTTTTCTTAATGTGTTCCCACAACCCTGTGTTCAACAGTTGGTTCTTTATCTTCATTATCATCTTTATCTTTAATTTTGCATTTAACAGAATTATATGCTACATAATTCTGTCTATTTTTATTTGCTCTTTCTTCCAGATAATTCAATGCATTACCAACACTTATATGATTCTTTGCATATGCTCTTATATCCATATTAATTTCGTTCTTATCTGTATTAGTCACATACTTATTTTTCTCTTTCCATTCAATCCATTCACCTTTAGATAATAATTTAGTTTCTTCACAATCCGCCTCTTTTATCTCTATATCTTCATCAAACTTTATCTCTATTTTGTCTATATACCTATTGTAATCCTGATTGCCATATCCCTGATAATTTTGGTGTTCACCTGTTGTTATAGGCATAACTTCAAACTCTTTACCCTTTATTATTATATTTTCCTGTGTATCTGCTTCACTATCCATTTCATTATTAATATATAATGCCTTATTATCTTTATTATTTTTATCCACTAATAAACTATTATCTTTAGCATCATAAACGTTAGTAGTATTCAATACTTTTCCATCTATATATACCGGCGTATGTATACTTACACTTTTTATATCTTTTGCTGCAACCCTTGTATTATTAGTTGTTCCAAATTCTTTATATACAAAGTAGCCCGAAGTCGGCTGACTCGGTCTGTTCTGCTTCGTATGCGGAATTAAATAACCTGTCGCATACACCTCTGTCTTATCTTCTAATTTTCCCATATAGGGTTGTTTTGCATTATTATTTGACCATTTATTGTCCAGAAAACATATTTTATTAATCTCTAAATAATCGTTTCTTACTTTTATATCTCCTATTTTGGAATTAGCAAGTGCATGTCGGTTTATATCCGGGATTGATGGCTTTACACCATTTATCTCTAATTGACTTATTATTCCGCCGTCAATATAATACACATCATTATACTTAGGAAATTCCATGTGATAATCATAGTCATTCATATGCACCTGTACCATTTTAGGTGTTAATCCATTAACCGGTATATCAATTTCTCCTTTTTCAAATGCATATCCCGTTACATGAGCACCAGAAAGATATTGCACCTTGCACTCTTCTACCATATAGTATGATGCACTCCTGTTAACATAATACCATTGTATAATCTCTTTTTTCTCACTTCTAAGTGTTCCACTATAATCTTTCCACTTTAATGTATAGGTAATTACAAATTTAAGTGGAATAGAAACCGAAATTATATTTTTTGAGAAAACCATATTATAAAAATAATTGTCTGCTTTCCCATCAACATAAAGTGATTCGCCGGTTGGCACTGCTTTTTCTATATCATATCTGCTTGCAAACTTACTACCTTCACCAATATCCATTTTACATTCTGTATCTTTCTTGTTTATAACCTCACCTATTTTCATCTCTGTTTTTCTGAAATACTTCTCCTTTACCTGCGAAGGGAAATATACCTTTTTATCATAATGTGTCTTTAGACTCTCTTTTGATGCCCATGGTCTAGCCTGCGAAATTCCTTCATAATCGAAATATACTTCACCCCAGAAGCTTCTCCCATCAGCATTAAACCCACCAAGAACATTTCCCCTTTCTACAACAGTCATAATTTCATCAATATATACATGGTCTCCATATTTGAATAACTGATTTCTCCACTCTTTTGAAACACTATCTATAACTTTTTCAATAGTATCCTTAGTCCCTGTATAATAACAATACATATATGCAGGATTATTAGGATCATCTCTATATTCCACATTATTACTAACAGGAATTATTGCATACTGCTGCCCCCTTGCATTAATAGGCATATCATACCTCTTTATAACCCAGCCTATCGTCCTGTATATTATGGCAGATGTAGCTTTCTTATCATGCGTTGTCATTCTAAGATTACCATTTGAATCAAATTCTAATGTCTCCTTATACAAATTAGTGTCTGCATATCCATATGTTTTATCTTCACCCAACAGTAACACAACTAACAGAATAACCATTACCCCGAAAACACTAACAACATTTTTTAAATATGTTTTCTTAATTTTTATATTTTTCACCTCTAATATATTTGTACTTTGATTATCTCTATTTAGCCCTTTCATCTTTAATTTCTCTGTTTTATCTATCCTCACTATATCTTCACACTCCTTAGTTTAACTTATTAGTTAATTATTTAGTTAATGACTATTTGTAATATTTTATTTTTATGTTGCAACATTTTGATTTGTGTGTTATAAATGATATATCATCTTTTTCTAATTGTCAACATAATTATTTGCTTTTTTTATTAAGCCGTTTTATAATCTAATACAACTATTAATTACGATATTATATTTATTAATATTAAATGGAGGGTTTATGAAAAAATTTTATCAAAAATTTCTAACAGTGCTTTTACTTATTGTATTAGTATGTACATCTTGTAGAAGCGTTACCATCAACAGCAAACCTGATTCTAACGATTCAGAGATTACTACTTCAGATAAGGATAATGAAACTGACGCAAATGATTCTGAGGAAGCAACCGCTGAACAGAAGAAATTCGACACATTTACTTCAGATTTATTTAAGGAAATTGTATCTGAAAGCTCGCTATCTGTTCATTCATACTTCTCATATCCCGAAGATTATGGCTTTAAGAACTGTCCATATACTCTTGGCGATGCATCTAAGGAATCCTTTGATGAAGATAATGAAAAAGTTCAAAAATATCTTGATGAACTTGCTGACTTTAATTATGACTATTTAACTGATAACCAGAAACTTACATATGATATTTTAAAAACCGATTTAGAAGATACGCTTAATTTCAGTGATTTTTATCTTTATGAAGATTACCTCTCCCCAATGTCAGGTATACAGACTTCTCTTCCATCATTCCTTGGAGAATTTGAATTTAATGCAAAGTCTGATGTTAAAGATTATATTGAGTTAATTAAACTTATACCTGATTATTATGACAGTGTTATGTCTTATGAAAGTGAAAAGGCTGAAAAAGGTATGGGAATTCCTGATTTCTGGATTGATTCCCTTATTGATTCCTGTAACGAATTTATCAGTAATACTGATAATCATTTTCTAATTACAACTTTTAACGATAAGATTAACAAATTATCTGACATTGAATCATCCGAAAAGGATAACTATATTAAAGAGAACACCGATATAGTTAAAAATTCAATATTACCTGCCTATCAGAAGATGATTTCCTCTTTATCCTCATTAAAGGGTAAATGCAAAAATGAGGGTGGTTTATGCAATTATGAAAATGGTAAGAAATATTATGAACTTCTTGTAAGAGACATCACATCTTCCGATAAGACCGTTTCAGAAATCAAGAATATGCTTAATAAGAAACTAAAGAAAGATCTTAATTCAATTATGGTACTTTCTTATAAAGATGCTGATTTATATGATAAGATGGATAAATACTCTTTTGATACATCTGATCCTGATACAATTCTAAAACACTTACTTGGTAAAATTACTGCTGATTTTCCAGAAGGCTACGACACAAATTATACTGTATCTGATGTACCAAAGGACATTGAGAAATATGAGAATCCTGCTTATTACTACATTCCACATATAGATAATACATCTAAGAATAATATCTATATTAACAGGAATGAAACTTATAAAGATATGGATTTATATCCTGTACTTGCGCATGAGGGATTTCCGGGACATATGTATCAGACAACATATTTCCAGAATACTAATCCTGATCTTATAAGAAATCTCTTAAGATACACCGGTTATATTGAAGGCTGGGGACTTTATGCTGAGTTATACAGTTTCAATTATTCTGGTCAGGATAAGGATACCATTAAGTTCAATAAGGCTATGCAATGCCTGTCATATGATGTTTACTGTCTTGCAGATATCGGCATTCATTATGATGGCTGGAGCAGACAGGAGACTAAGGATTTCATAACCTCAATCGGATACGATGAATCTGTTGGAGATGAAATTTTTGAAACACTTGTCGAAGATCCGGCTGTATATCTTGCATACTATATTGGTTATCTAGAATTTACTGATATGAAAGAAACTGCCGAGTCAGAGTTAGGCGACAAATTTAACACAAAAGATTTTCATAAATTTATTCTTGATATAGGTCCTGCACAGTTTGAAATTATTAAAGACAGATTTGATACCTGGCTTTCAAGGCAGAAAACTACTGCTTGACAACTTAAAAGTCATAGACTACAATATCTCTCGTTGTAGATATATTCACGTCCCGGTATTTAATTATACCTTCGAATATAATTAATATTTACTTGTCTATGTCATATATTATCCTATGTACTTTATAAATATATAATGTATATTTATAATATGGATAATTTTTTACAATTTAATAAGACAGTTCGTAACCATCCTGTCTGTAAACAAAACTAGGGACTATTATATTTTTATATGTAAATTTTGACTATATACTCCTACAGTTTTGTAGGAGTATTTTTAATCTGAAAGGCAAAAACAATGGCGAATACAGATAACTCTTCATTAGAACGTTATTCAATAATCACAGAGAAAAATCCCCGCGAAATCACTCTGCTTCGTGGCAATGGATGTAAATGGCTAAAATGCCGATTCTGTAATTATCATTTAGATCGCTGCCCTGATGAAGAACAAAATTTTATCCTCAATAAAGAGGTGCTTGACAGAGTATCCGGCATCTACGCAAAACTTGAAGTTATTAACTCTGGCAGTTTTGTAGATTTAGATACAAAGACTATGAATTATATTATCACAAAATGTAAGGAAAAAAATATTTCCGAAATACATTTTGAATGTCATTATATGCATAAGGATAGTGTTGAGGATTTACGCAGACTTTTTGACACCAACGGTATCAAAGCAAAAATTAAAATAGGTGTTGAAACTTTTGATTCCTTATTCAGAGAGTCCTATCTGGTTAAGGGAATTGATACCGATTCTCCTGCAGAAATTGCAAAATACTTTGATGAAGTATGTTTGTTACAAGGTATTCCAGGTCAGACTTCTGAAAGTATGATTAATGATATAGAAACAGGACTTAAATATTTTGAAAGAGTATGCGTAAATATTATGGTAGACAATGGTATGCCTATACATCCCGATCCACGTGTCATCAAAAATTTTATAGAAAATGTTTATCCACTATATATCAACAACAATCGTGTAGATATTTTACTCAACAATACTGATTTTGGTGTTGGATGAAACTGACTTTGAAAGGATAACTATAAAAATGACTAATGAATTATTATTAATCTTAAGTATAATTGGAATCTATGGTTCCGTATTATTATGGCTCTATCTTTTTGGAAAACAGGGCCTTATGGCTTTTACAACATTTGCCACAATAACAGCCAATATTGAGGTTCTGGTTATGGTAAAAGCTTTTGGCATGGAAATGACTCTCGGAAATATCCTATTTGCCGCAACGTTTTTAGTAACTGATATTCTTAGCGAATTATATGGTAAAGAAACTTCAAAAAGAGCTGTTAATATAGGTATTATAACTTCACTTACAATGATTTTCCTCACATATTCGTGGATGTGGTATAAACCTGCAGCTTCTGACTGGGCATATCCATCTATAAAAAATATATTTTCAAACACACCACGACTTATGCTTGTAAGTCTTTTGGTATATGCAATCGTCCAGAAATTTGATGTATGGGCTTATCATAAATGGTGGAATTTTACTACTAAGAAATGTGGAGATCAAAAAAGATATCTCTGGGTAAGAAATAACGGTTCGACACTCGTTTCACAATTTCTAAATAACCTGTTATTTACATTTGGTGCGTTTCTTGGAGTACATTCTTTCAAAACATTAATAAATATTGTTATCTCAAGCTATGTTATATTTATCGTAACAAGTCTTGCAGATACTCCTATTGTATATCTCGCCAGAATAATTCCACGCGGAGTTCTTAATAAAGAGGACAATTAACCCCCATATCTTAACCCCCATATCTTAACCCTCATTTTGAAGAGAAAATAATATATTTTAAAGTTCTTTGAAAAATTAAAAAGTATATTATTTTCTCTTTTACTTATCCTACAAAATGAAGTATAATATAAATAGAAATTATTTGTGAACAAACTATAAAATGTGTGCATCAGACATCACACATTTTATAGTTATGTGCTTTTGTCTGTAGAATGGAGGTATCTTATGGAAAATCTTTTTAATTTAGACGATTTAGCTGATGCATTAGCCGCATTTAATTCAATAGATGAAGATAAAACCGAACGTATTCTTAATTCTAATATGTCCGAGGAAATGCTTGCATCACAGAGGCGTTATGAAGAATACATAATAAAGAATACTGAGAACTAAAATATGAATTCTATGACTATAGATAAGCATAAATTATAAGATAGTCATATTTATGTGAAGCATAGTAGAGTTCATTAATATGGAGGAATAAATGGGAAAGAAAGCAACCAAAGCGGCCGACAATATGTATTGTATCGCAAGATATGAAGCCGCTGAACAGAACGAGGCATTTTCCAGTCGTGAAAAAGCTTCTGAACTACTTAACATCGACAGAACGAGACTTGCAAACATCGAATTAGGAAATATTGTTCCTTATCCTGAAGAAGTTTTAGCTATGTCAAAACAATATAATGCACCTGAACTTTGCAATTCGCATTGCGCTGAGCAATGTCCAATTGGCAAACATACAATTTCAAAAGTAGCAATCGATGATTTTGACCGATTATCATTAAAAGTATTAGGTTCTATAAAAGATATTGACAGTATAAGAGTTTCTCTTATTGCAATTTCAGAGGACGGAACAATTGACAGTTCAGAAATAGAAGAATTCAAAAACATTCTTGAATCATTAGAAAAGATTTCAAATAATGCTAATGCATTAAAAATATGGGCTGAGAAAAATATTAAATTTGAATAATTTTTATTTGAAATCAAACTCTTAAATCTTACTCGCAATTCTGCGGATTTAATATATGCAGAATGGAGATTACTATGAAGAAGAAAATCATTTTATTCAAGGGTGGAGTTGAAACCTTAGGTTTTTTCTCTATCCAGTTAGCCAATGCATTTGAAGAAATGGGATATCAGACATTTATATTTGATATGGAAGACCAATTTAACAGTTTTAATAAACTTATTAACTTCTGTCATAAAGGCGAAGCGACAATAATTACTTTTAACTTTATTGGTCTGAGCGGCGAAACAATATTTTATTCTGAAAATCATTTATTTTTTGATGATTATAAAATTCGTTGTTTGAATATAGTTGTGGACCACCCTTTTTATTATTATAAAAATTATTGCAGATTACCTAAGAATTATATGCAGTTTTGTATTGATAAAAAGCATCTGCAATATATGAAAAGATTTTATGGTAACATTGAATTAGGTCCATTTCTTCCACTTGCCGGAACCTCTTATGCCGATATTAATATTAATGCCAATACCGATATTGCATTTAATAAATTTATTGATTATGATAATTTTCTAAGTAATCGCAATATAGATATTATTTTTACGGGAAATTATACTCCTCCATCTGATTTTGAACCACAAATCAATAGACTCGGAGAGGATTATTCCGTATTCTACAAAAATATTATTGATGATTTGATAGCTCACCCTTATCTTGATATTGCCGAAGCTTTTGAACAACATCTTGTAGCAGAAATTGAAGATATTTCGGATAGTGACCTTAATACCTGTATGGCAAATATGATATTTATAGATTTATATATTCGTTTCTATATGCGTGGCAAAGTCGTCAAAACATTAGTTGATAATGGTTTTAAGGTAGATGCCTTTGGTAATGGTCTGGATATGCAGACGTATAAGCATCCTGAAAATCTGATAATGCATGGCGGTGTTAATTCGCTTACGTGCCTTAGGAAGCTTGCAACTTCAAAAATTTCGCTAAATGTGATGCCATGGTTTAAGGATGGAGCGCATGACCGCATTTTCAATGCTGCAATGAATGGTGCTGTTAATCTTAGTGATGGCAGTAAATATCTGCACGAAATTTTTGACAATAAAAATGCTATTGCTTTCTATGACTTATCAAAGATTGATGATTTACCGGAAATCACGCATATATTACTGTCTAATCCCGATAAAATGATTTCAATGTCACAGAATGCCTACAATATAACAAGTAATTTCCATACTTGGAGGCAGAGAGCAAAGATTCTAGAAAAGTATTTGTAATATATTTATAATTATATTTTGCAACTAATTAGCAGATTGCATAAGGATATAATACAAAGCAATCTGTTTAATAACAATTCAGGCGTTTCAACCTGAATCCTATTAATATAATGAAAGGTACGGTTTTTACTATGGAGGAAAATTTAGATGAAGAATTTTTCGTAGAAATGCTTAACAGTAAAAAAGGAGAATTAGCCATTAAGCAGGCTGAAAAATTCAAAGAAATAATGTGCTGGTATGGTTGTGCAATTCGTGAGGTACGCACAAAACTCGAGGTGTTAAATGATGAATTTCAGAATACAACCGAACGTAATCCTATTGATAATATTAAAGCAAGAATTAAAAAACCAATGAGCATTTACGAAAAATTAATACGAAGAGGCTTTCCTGTAACACTAGACAGTATTCTGTATAATCTTCATGATGTAGCAGGTATCCGAGTAATCTGCCCATTTATTGATGACATTTATACGGTGGCAGATATGCTTATTGCACAGGACGATATTACTTTAATCCAGCGAAAGGATTACATCAAGAATCCTAAACCAAATGGCTATCGCAGTCTACATCTTGTGGTCGAAGTTCCAATTTTCTTATCAACCGGCAAGCAGATGATGAAGGTTGAGGTTCAGATTCGAACAATTGCTATGAATTTCTGGGCAAGCCTTGAACACCAGATTCATTACAAGAAAAGTCAGGACGATGTAGAGGATGTGGTCTCTCAACTTACAAATTGTGCAAATGTTATCTACGAAACTGATATGAAAATGCAAAATATTCGTAAGCAATTAGAAGCCGAGGGCAAGCTTAAGCTCGACTAAAATCTTTATTGATATTTTATTAAAGTTTATATGTTGTATAAAAATAAAACAAACAGGGAACTTGATTGTGATATAACTTTCAAGTTCCCTGTTTCTTTATAACTTAACTTCTTTTGCCAGTTCTTCTTCAGCTTCCCGAAGTCGCATTTTCAATATTGAAAGTTCTTTTTCGCATATTTCCTTTTTAATACTTACAGAATCTACGCCTTTCTTCATAGCCGTCATTCTTGCTGTTTCTAAATTGCTGTTTATATACATTTCATATATTGGCTTTATGATGAATTTAACAATATATACAACTGCAAATGCATAATAAAGTGGCTTTAATACCATTATAAAAGCCTTTGATACCACATTATCATAATTGCCCCATATAGTAATGCTGTAGAACAAGAGAATTACAAGCAAAATGCCAATATTGATAACGATATGTTCCTTGTAATCTCTTAGCATTTTCTTTAGTCCTGCCAACTCCATTTCCTTTGTCCCTATGTCATATTTAATTTGTTCTATCTTGTACCTAAGTTCACCGGTTTTATCCATATGTTTCCTCATTAAATTAATATTTGTAGAAAAAGTTTATAATATTACATATAATATGTCAATATTTTACAATTTGGCTAATATTTATCGTTAAATAAAAAAGTTAATTCCACCTCTAGCTGAATTTAGTCTTACACTC
>OLGY01000100.1_pt1 | contig 72521 bp, 60 predicted proteins | sample 1605951 | NCBI WGS metagenome assembly OLGY01 (sample SAMN03283280) | human gut metagenome | biome: human-associated habitat; material: feces | host: Homo sapiens | place: Peru | collected 2012
AATGTAGCGAAAGCGTGCCTGTGGTGAATTGTTAAATTTGTACAACGTACGCTTTTAAATATATAGTTTCTGCCTATTGAAGTTTACCAGCAATAACGCCTTTTCTGTCCACGATATACACGATTAAAACCGCCGAGGCAAGTATTGAAATCACGGCTGCAATCCTCCACGCCGTAAATCCCGTGAACTTAACCACTATATTTCCCGAGTAATCCGGTTCAACCTTCATGCACAGGCTTCCCTCGTCGTTAAATACCTCAAGCCTCTTTCCCGTCGCCTTATCAACTGCCGTATAGCCCTCATAGTAGCATATCGAGAACTTTACATTCCCCGCCGTGCCACTGTTGTTTGCGACGCTGCACTCAATATAATTGTTCTTCCTGTAATTCTCAACATAGCTTATATTCTCATCAGGCTTTGCATACTGCCACTCAAATGCCTCAACAAGCTGACCTGCCGGAAGGTACTCTGCACCGACTACCTCAGTCGTGTCGAGCGAGGTCTCCGCATTAATTATATAAGGAGTATAGCTGTTCATTATGTTGCCCATAAGCTGTCCCGCCTGAATGACGCTCACTGAAATCATTCCTATGGCGATATACTTATACACCTTTTTCTTTTCGTCGATATTCTTGAGTGCCATAACCGCACACACAGCAAGCGTAACTCCCGCAATGCTCAGGAATCTCCACGGGAACTGCAGCGTCGATATAGCCTTTTTAAGCATATAGCATATATTCTGTAAGAAGTCCCAAGGGAACAGATAGGATGACAGCCAGATTGATATGACCGTGAACACTCCGAAGATAATTCCGACAGTCTTTTCCTTTTTATCCTTGATATAACCCACACAGAAGGAATATGCGAGTGCCACGCCTCCCATAATAAGACCGAGTCCCGTCGTTATCGGGAGCTCGCCTGCAATTCCCTCCTCAAGTCCGACCGTGAGTCCCTCGAAGGTCACAACAGGATCAATCATCTGTCCTATAAATGCGCCGTACTGCTGTATATACTTAGGCGGGTATGCCGTAAGCACAAATCCTCCAAGATACATATAATGCAGAAACGGAACCAGGAAGCCTATGTTAATGATACAGGTATAAATCACAATCTTTAAAAGTACGATAAATCTCTTCTTTTGAAATGTCCTCTTAAATAAAATCAGACACAGAAGAATCGTGAATGCTCCTGCCATCTCGCAGGTGAGAATATGCGTGTTTATAATTCCGGTGAATCCGAGAACCGGAAGAATCCAGTTCCTCTTAAAGTCTGCCGTATCCGTATCGTCATAGAATACCTTCCAAAGACCATACGCGAGCAGCGGCAGAAACGTCATCGCAGAGTACTCTCCGACCGATGAGCGCACATACATGTCGAGAAGTCTGTAGAGCGATGTCGTGTAGAGCACGGCACCGACAACGGCAGGCTTTCTCTTGCCCGTCATGCCCTTGAAGCTGTAATACGCGATGGCACAGGTTGCGATGTTGCACAGGAACACATATATGTTGTAGCTCTGGCGCACACCGAAGCCGCACAGCCTTAAAAGTGCCGGAATATACAAAAATAAATCCCCATAGAACACTCCTACCGCGTAGCCGTTACCGTTTAACCAGTTAGACTGAATCTTGATCGGAAAATCTCCTGAGAGTATGCCGTTTTTGATTCCCTCTATTCTTATAAGGTGGAACTGTAAATCATGTCCGTTGATGAGATAGTTAAAAAACAGCGGAACAGACGTGAACAGAACCGTTGCCGCCAGTATGAAAAATACCTCGACACTTCCTTCCTTCACAAGCCCCTTCTTTTTTCTGTCAGCAAAGAGCATTATAAGGTCAACTATCAGTGACACAAATGCCGTCATGATGCCCGCTCTGAACACTCCGCCCATTGTCTTTACGACTGATACGCTCTTTAAAGTGAGCTCGGAATCGGCAAAGCGGTAGTTGTACACGGAATAATCCTTTGCGCCCATGTAAATGAACGCCTCCGACGATATGCTCTGTCTGTCGGGAAGGAACTTAACGGCGTCCATGTCCATCCTTCCTATGAGCTGCTTTTCCCCCTCATTTATCGACTGCTTCTCGAGAAATGCAAAGCAGTTCTCCGAGGTCGTCTCATACTCTATCGTGTATCTGTAAGAGCCGTAACCGAGCTTCATCGCAGGTGTCTTATAGCACTCCGCCGATACGCTTATGAGCTCCTCTGCGGTATACTTGTTGTTCACCCATGGAAATGCCGCCAAAAGCATGAGCACAACCATTATTGCCGCCTCGATGGCGATAACCCTTATCCACGTTTTTTTGTCCATACCAATCTCCATTCTGCACCGATATTACAGTAAACCTTCAAAAACTCAATCAAAAGCATTACTGCCGTTATTATCGAAACTACCGATGCTATTTTCCACGACACGAAGTTCGAGAACTTCACTATGACATTTCCCGAATAGCCTGAATCCACCCTCACGGCAACCCTTCCGCCGTCCATAAAGATGTCGAGATGTTCGCCCGTGTCGGCATCGACAGCCCTGTAGCCGTCATAATATACCATCGAGAATATCACGTTCCCCGCCGTATCCGTGCCGTTGCTTATATTGCAGTCAACATAATTGTTGTCCCTGTAATTTTCAATGTAATCCACGTTGTCGTCCGCCAGCGCATACTGTGCCGAATATACCTGCAAAAGTGTGCCCGACGGCAGATATTCCGCGCCTATCACAGCCTCCATCGTGTCGATGTCGTTCTCGTCGTACACTCTGTAAGGCTCGGCATTGTTTACGATGTTACTCAAAAGCACCGCTCCCTGCAGGGTGTTAACCGAAAGTATCACAACCGCCGCTCCGATGTAGAGTCTCCTGCTGCCCGCCGTCTTTAGTGCGAGCACAACGCAGATAACGAGCATTATTGAAGCGATGCTCAAAAATCTCCAAGGGTAGTTAGAGAACAGCCCTCCGAGCCTGCTGCTCATGCTCTTAATCATATTCCACGGGAAAAGGCATGTCGACAGCCACACGGACACGCCCGCAAACGCAAGCGAAATCCACGCCGCAGCTCTCTCCTTTTTATCCTTAACATAGCCCATCACGAGGACATAGACAAGGACGACCGCGCCAAAGCCGAGCGCCGCTCCGACATTTACGGGCATCGCGCCCGCGATAGGCGAATCTATGTCGGGGCTTAGTCCCGAATATGTCGTGAAAGGCTCAAAAATCTGTGTCAGGTAAGCTCCGTACTGCTGAACTCCCGCCGGATACCTGTCCACGTCCGTCGCGACGATTCCGCCCTTTATGAAATACTGCACGAACGGCACCAAAAATCCCGCACTCACAATGCAGGAGTAGACAACCGTCTTTAAAAGCACGATAAATCTCTTCTTCTCAAAGGTCTTTCTAAAGCGTACCAGACAGAGCAGAATCGTGAATGCTCCCACCATCTCACAGGTCAGGATATGGCAGTTGATGATTCCCGAAAAACCGATGACGGGAATTATCCAGTTCTTTGAGAAGCCTGCGCTGTCCGTATCTTCCATATATATTCTGTACATTCCGTAAGCTATGAGCGGAATGAATATCATCGCCGCATACTCGCCGACCGACGAGCGGATATAAATATCTATCAGTCTGTAGATTGACGTCGTGTATAAAGCCGCGCCGATTACAGCAGTTTTCTTATCCTTGGACATTCCGAGGAAGCAGTAGTAGGCTATGACACAGGTTGCCAGATTACATAAAAAGATAAATATGTTGTAGCTCTGCATGAGGTTAAAGCCGGCTATCCTCAAAAGTGCGGGAATGTACAGGAGCACATCGCCGTAATAGACGCCCGAGGCATAGCCGTTGCCACAGAGCCAGTCCGAATATATCTTTATCGGGAACTCACCCGCAAGGATTCCGTTCTTAATACTGTCTATTCTTGCGAGATGAAAAAGCACGTCATGTCCTTTTACAACAAAGCTCACGAACAGAGGCATCGACGAGAATATAACGGTGATTCCCAAGGCAAAGGACACGCGGATGCTCTCATCCTTTATGAGTCCCCTCTTTTTTCTGTCGTAGAACAGAATCAGAAGGTCAACAATAACCGCTGTCAATATATATATGAGACAGCCCTTCAGCGTGCCGCCTGCCGTCTTGTGAATCGTGATGCTCTTTATCGCAAGACTTCCCGTTCCACCGAAGACGCAGCCTATATGATAATCCCTGTCGGGTATGTTCACATAAACCTCCATGGATTTTTTCGTGCTGCCCGCCTCGAGCCTTACTATGCCCGAGTGGTATTTGTCCATATTTCTTACTTCCGATGCCTGCACCGACTCGGAGGCAAAATACAGAAGGCTGTCATCCGCACTGCTCTCGTACTCAACCGTGACCTTGTAGACACCGTAGCCGAGCGCAAGCTTTGGCGTCGCCACAAACCAGCCGCCCGATGAGAGCTCACTGTCCGCATAAAGCGAATCCCCGCGAAGCTCGCCGAGCTGATACTCCATGTCGGAGGCGTTAAATGTCCTGTTCACATTCGGAGCCGCAAGCAGGATAGCGAGCACAATCAGAATCACCGCCTCGATTATCCCGATACGCAACCATACTTTTTTACTCATCGCCGCCTCCATTATATATCCGCTCATATATTTCAAGCATTGTTCCGGCATTCTTTCGCCTGTCAAAAAGCTGCCCCGCGTGTAGTGATGCCGCATTCGTCATCGCATGAAGTGCCGCCGCATCGTTCTCCTGCATATCGAATATCTTCATTACATAGTACGCGAGCATATATGGCGCGTCATGCTGGTACACATAACCCTCGACCCCATTTTGGAGCATATTGCCGACACCACCGACAAGCGAGGACACACATGGCACGCCGAGCATCATCGCCTCGCCGAGTGAGTTAGGCGAATTTTCGATTGATGAAGGCGACACGAACACATTGCTCTTAAGGTACTGCTCCTTCATCTGCTCCGGCTTAAGCGGCGGCAGAAAATCCACACATTCCGAAAGCTTATATTTCTCTATAAGCTTTGCCAGATAGCGTTGATAATTCTTCTGTCTCAGCTTATTTTTTATACCTGAATTGTTAAGCTTCACCCCTCCTGCAACCTTAAGTCTCACATCCGGATAAAACTTTCTTATATCATCAAGCGCCTCCAGCATATAGTGAAGCCCTTTTATAGGATAATAGCCCTGCGACACAAATATGGTATGCTTATCACATTTTTCAGCACTCCATCGGCTTCCATCATAGAAATCTTTTCTGAGTATCTCGCTGCAGTAATGGTACTCCGCACCGGGATTGATAAGCCTCGTACTTATGTTATCCCAATCGGTCCTTCCGATTATATGACCGGCACCTTTTATGGTTTCCTTCTCAAGTCTGCCCCTCTTATAATATTTCTTTCTGTCAAAAAACAGATTGTCGAGCTTAAGTATATCCCTCAAAGTGAAACCATATCTCACACCGATTGGAAGGTCAGCCATATAATGTCTCGCATATACGCTTGTGAGCCCCTGAATTGACACCACGGTCTTTGCGGGATTATTAAATGCTCTGACCATCGCACAGGCATGGTCATACTCTGTTCCGGCAATATGTACCACATCCGGATTGACCTTTTTTATAATATCCTTAAGTCCGGCTTCAACATTCGGATTGTATTTGTACGGCTTGTCCTCCTCCTTATAAAATCCATAAAAGGAATTGCCGTCAAGCTCCCCCTCAATCGTCTCCCTGCTGCTAAACTGCGGGAAGGCTATAGCGAGCTTTAAATCCGCGCCATTCTCCTTTACAAGTTCCATGAGCGAATTGTACAATCCGTCAATCCACCCCTCCTTTACCTGCAAGGGAAGCCCTGCCTTCTCACATAAAGCCGGAATCGGAGCATTTATAAGCCACAATACCTTCATATTTATATCTCCTCTTCTCTGAGTGCTGCCACACACCCGTACTCATTTATATCGTTATCTGAAATCAAACTTACTGCTCGTGTATGAGCTCCAGTCAATCGGCTCAATCATGGTCGGATTGTAGAGAAGAAGCACCGTGTCAGGCTTCGACTCCTCGATATAGCTCTTGATGCTTCCCGTAAAGTCGGCTACATCCACAAGCTCCACCGTTCCGTACTGCTGTGCAAAATACGGTGCAAAGATATTTCCGAATGAATCCCTCAGAATAAGAATCTTCTTGTCGGGATTTGCCGCGTTCTCATTCTCTATCACCGCAACATATTTTCTGAGTGTTACATACGCGCTGTAGGCATCCATCTCATAGTAATCCGTGATTTTAAGCTTGTCGTAATCTATGAACACTTCGTCAAATGTCCCCGTCACATCAAGCTGCTTCTCAGGCATTACAAGGTGAAAGATCATGCCATTGTCAGGATACATTATCTCAAAATCCTCAGGCGAAGCCTTGCTTAACGTAACTCTTCTTCCGTAGCTTCCGAGGAATGTCTTTTCATATATTTTGCTCGTGTAATTATTGATGTCAAAAAGCTCAGGCGTGTACTCGTAGCCGTAAAACTCGGAGAGCTTCTCCGCCACACGTCCGCTGCCCCAGATAGCCGCTCTCGCATTCCAGTGATGGTCGGTGCGGTAGAACATGTCATAGTGGCTTAAACCATCCTCCTTCTCACATGCGCGCAGATCGATATAATCGATGCCGCTCTTCTCAAAGCTCTCAAGAAGTCTGTCCGCGTTGTCATTAGTAGCATCGGTTATTCCGAGCGGAAGCTCCGTGTCAGCCGTATCGATGAGGAAAGGCACCATGACATACATAAGGTTGATGTTCCTCTCCTCAAGGAAATCCCTGAACCCTGCGGTGCTGTCCGTTATCTCCGAAATGACCGCATCGCTTCTCTCAGGGCTTATACAGGTGAGATAACCGTTTTTAAGTGTGATAACCGCATCGTAATCCTCCTCCTGAACCTGCCAGCCGATAATTGCCTCATAACCTGCCGCAAGCTCCGTAAGCTTCGTCTGAACCGGCAGCCCGTCGGTGGCATACCACTCAACCTGTGCCTTTACTTTGCTGACCAATCCGTTATATTTCTCAAGCAGGCTCTTATTCTTACCTATATTGACATACATATCCTCCTGCGCGTAAGGATATATGTCCGCCCAATCTATTGTAATTGAACCGCTCGTGTCATCACCTTTATCAACATCATTGTCATCTTCAAGAAAAAAAGCCACAACAGGATTATATATTCCGAGCTTCTCATATACCACATTCTTAATCACAATTCGAATCAGAATGAATATAAGCATCACAAACAGAATACCGACACAGCACATTGCGGTTATTCGATAGCCCTTACCCATATTTTTTTCCTGTTTTTCATTTGTTTCATTTTTAACACAATTGTCTTTCACAGCAGTCTCCCTCTAGAAATTAAGATAAATGAACGGATTGTAGGTCGCCTTGATACATATAAGAAGTGACACCACAAACACGAGCACCATGCAGACGGACGCAAGCACATTCTTGACCACAGGCTTATTTTCAAGCAGCGCTCCGACCTTCTTTACGACAGGGAAGGAAAATAAAACCGCTGCAGCAAACACGACCGCCGAGTTCTTTATACACTCCACAAATGTAGCATCTGCCAATCCGGTTGCGCCTATTCCAAACATGTTACCCATATACCTCACGGCTGCCGTAATACTGTCAGCTCTAAACAGCACCCACCCGAGTATAACAAAAAACATCGTGTATACATGCATATACCAGCCGTTCTTCTTATGAAAACCGGTAAGCTTCTCAAACATCAAAAGTACGAAGTAGAGAAGTCCCCAGCCTATGAATGTCCAGTTAGCGCCGTGCCACACACCCGTCAGAAACCACACGACGAATATATTCCATATATTTCTGCCCTTGCTCACCCTGTTGCCGCCAAGCGGTATATACACATAATCGCGGAACCATGTGCTGAGTGTGATATGCCATCTTCTCCAGAACTCGGTTATCGACTTCGATATATAAGGGAAATTAAAATTCTCAAGGAAATGGAAGCCAAACATTCTTCCGAGTCCTATTGCCATATCCGAGTATCCCGAAAAGTCAAAATATATTTGAAGTGTATACGCAACCGCTCCGAGCCATGCCATCGCAACCGACATTCCGCCCTCCGTCGCAAATGCAATATCCGCAACCTTTCCGACATAGTTGGATATAAGTATCTTCTTGCCAAGTCCAACGACGAATCGACCGAAGCCTTCGGCAAAATCGTACTTATTCTCAACGCGGTTCTCTATCTCGTCGGCAACTGTCTCATACCTCACAATCGGACCGGCAATCAGCTGTGGGAACATCGACACATAAAGTCCCACATACATAATGTTCTTCTGAACATTCGCCGTGTCATAATATACATCAAACACATACGACATAAGCTGAAACGTAAAGAACGAAATTCCTATCGGAAGCGCTATATTCACTACGATACTGTCATTGTTGAACAGATACCCTATATTCTTAGTTACGAATGTAAGATACTTAAAAATAAACATAAGTCCCAAATTATACACGACCGAGAGGATCATTCCTGCTTTCATTCCCTTCGTGCTTCCTTTTTTCCTCATGCCGTCAACCATAAGTCCGAACGCCCAATTCACGATAATCGACAAAATCATGAGGAACACGAAAACAGGCTCGCCCCAGCCGTAGAAAAAAAGGCTCGCAATGAGAAGCACTATATTACGAAAACCTCTTGCCTTGACAAAAGGGTTATAATAAACCGCAATCACAACCGGCAGAAATAAAAATAAAAATACTGTTGAAGAAAAAACCATCGAAATATATTCCTTTCTTAGAGCTTGCCAACCGCCTCTTAACCTGTCGTCCGCCTGCGGTAAAATCTGCCCACTTTGCAACAAATTATACCCTATTTCCGAATATTTGGCAACATAAAAGAGACTGCAGCAACCATGCCGCAGTCTCCTTGAAATCATTATTATTCTGTTTTTAGAACTCAAGCTGGTCAACCGCACGGTACTTGTGATCCGTGTGAAGAAGATGGTGTGACACAGGTGACAGCGGTTTTCCAAAGTATTCCTTGTAAATGGTATGAATCTCAGGATTGCAATGGCTGAAACGTATCTGCTTATTCATATCAAGCTTATATAATTCTTTTGCCCTGTCTGCCGCCATCTCAACGCCGTCATGTATAGGCTGTCCGCCTCCGCCTACACAGCCTCCCGGACATGCCATAACCTCAACAAAATCATATGCCGCATCGCCATGCTTAATTGCCTCAAGAAGCTTCCTTGCATTACCGAGTCCGTGCACTGTTGCCGTCTTTACTTCGGTTCCGCCCACATCAAAGGTTGCCTCCTTCCAAGGACCGTCGCCCAGACCTCTCACGACCTCAAAGGCGTCCGGCTCCGGGTTCTTTCCCGTCACGAGGTTGTATGCGGTACGAAGTGCCGCCTCCATAACTCCGCCCGTGGCTCCGAAGATAACTCCGGCTCCCGAATACTCGCCAAGCGGTGAGTCGAATTCAACCTCGTCAAGTGCCATAGGATATACGCTCTCAGCGCGTATCATGCGCACAAGCTCTCTTGTTGTGATGACAATATCAACATCCTGTCCGTAGCCCGCATCAGCCATCTGAGGCAATGCTGCCTCGGCTTTTTTGGATACACAAGGCATGATTGATATGGAACATATTCTCGCCGGGTCAATGTCAGCCTTCTTGGCGAAGTATGATTTTGCCACGGCTCCAAACATCTGTTGCGGCGACTTAGCCGTCGAGAGATGGTCAACGAACTCCGGATACTGCGACTTCACAAAGCGTACCCAGCCAGGACAGCATGAGGTAAACATCGGGAACTTGTTGAGATTCCTTCTCTTTAACTTCTCGACGAACTCTGTTCCCTCCTCCATAATTGTCAGGTCTGCCGAAAAGTTCGTGTCGAACACATAATCAAAGCCCATGTGCTTTAGCGTGGCGGCAAGTCTCTTCTCGGTCGCCTCCGCCTTAGTCATGCCAAGCTGCTCCCCCCATGCCGCGCGCACTGATGGAGCCACCTGAACAACCGTAATCACATCGGGATCATTGAGTGCCGCAAACACCTTATCCGTGTCATCTCTCTCCCTGAGAGCTCCGACAGGACAATGTGTTATGCACTGTCCGCATATGGCACAGTCAGCATTCTCTATGGCTCTGTTGCCTGATACATTGACCGTGGTTCTGCTTCCTGTATTGACAACATCCCACACGCTGAGGCTCTGCACCTTATCGCATATCTGAATGCATCTCATGCACTTGATACACTTGGTGTTATCCCTTATAAGAGGGAAATCCATATTCCATGCTGTCTTTTCAAGCTCCTCGCGGAACGGAACATCTATTATTCCAAGATTATTTGATATCGACTGAAGTGAGCAGTTGCCGCTTCTCACACATGTTGCACAATGTCCGTCATGCTGTGAGAGGATAAGCTGCACATTCATCTTGCGTATCTCTCTTACCTTAGGAGAGTTGGTATATATTTCCATGCCCTCCTCAACCTTATTGTTGCAGGCCGTTATAAGCTTATCCTTACCTTTAAGCTCCACAACGCATACACGACATGCCGCTATTTCGTTGATTTCCTTCAAATAGCAAAGATGAGGAATATTGATACCTATGCTGGCAGCCGCATTCATTATTGTTGTTCCCTCAGGAACGCTTACTTTTCTGTTATTAATTGTAAGATTTACCATATGGCTGCTCTGCCTCCCTTGAACTTTCCGTATCCGAAGTGGTCACATCTTAGACATCTTCCCGCCTCCTGACATGCCTCCTCCTCGCTCATGCCGCACTCAAACGGATTGAAGGTGCACTTGCGCTCACCTGCCTCCTTCTCCGAGAGATTTACTCGTCCGCATGCCGGCTTATCATCAAGACTTGCCGAAGGAATCTCAACATCAACACTGATAAGGTGATGATAACCCAGATACTCATCAATATTAGCTGCAGCGACCTTGCCTGCAGCGATTGCACGAATAACCGTTGCCGGTCCCGTTACACAATCGCCACCCGCAAATACGCCGGGAAGGTCGGAAATCTCACTGTCCGCCATCGCCTTTATATTGCCTCGCTTGACCGGAATACCTGCCTCCTCAAAATGCCTCGTCTCAATACCCTGACCTATAGCCACAATTACGATATCACAAGGTATTCTCACTTCATCCTTTGACGAATCAACAGGTCTTGCCCTGCCCCACGCGTCAATCTTTCCAATTATCTGAGGCTTAGCCCAGAGAGCCTTTACATTGCCGTCCTCGTCAGCCTCGATTCTCACAGGCGCATGAAGCTCGTAGAGCTCGCAGCCCTCCTCTAAGGCACCGTCAACCTCCTCCGGAAGTGCAGTCATATCAAGCTTGCGCCTTCTGTATGCAATAATTGACTTCTTTGCGCCAAGTCTTACGGAGGAACGCACACAATCCATTGCGACATTTCCGCCGCCGATTACAACAACCGTCTTTCCCGTAAAATCAGGCATATTTTCGTGTCCTATATCATTCAAAAGTTCAACAGCCGATATTACTCCCTTGCTGTCCTCGCCTTCAATTCCGACCTTTTTGTCCTGATGCGCACCGATGGCAATATACACGGCATCATACTCCTCACGGAGCTGCTTTATCGTGATCTCCTCGCCTATCTTAGTGTTATATCTGACTTCAACTCCCGTTGAAAGAATAGCATCTAAATCCTCCTGCAGCCTCTCTCTCGGGAAGCGGTAATTAGGGATTCCGTATCTTAACATACCGCCAAGCATAGGCTTCATCTCGTATACTACACATTTATGTCCCATAAGAGACAGGAAGTACGCCGCCGAAAGTCCTCCCGGGCCACCCCCGACTATGGCAACTCTCTTTCCTGTCGGCTCACCGCACTCAGGCACAGGCACCTTGCCGGCATGATCAACCGCGAACCGCTTAAGTCCTCTGATGTTTATGGAGCTGTCAATCATGTTACGTCTGCATCTTGCCTCACATGGATGCTCACATATAAGTGCACATGCCGTAGGAAAAGGATTGTCCTTTCGGATAAGCTTTACCGCATCCGCATATCTTCCCTCACCGACAAGCGCAACATATCCCGGAATATCCACTCCGGCAGGACACAATGCCACACAAGGTACAGGCTGAGTAATGTGATATGTACACTTTCCGGTCTTTATATGCGCTATATAGTCATCCTTGAAGCCCTCAAGCCCACGCATAACCATTCCTGCCGCCTCATAACCGATTGCGCAGTCAGCAGAATTATTGATATCCTTCGCAAGCTTCTCGATGGTATCGAGGGTGTTCATATCCGCTTTACCGTCAAGGACGTCCGATATAAGGTTGGCAAGCTGTCCCAGACCTACACGGCAGGGAACACATTTACCACATGTCTGTGCATGGCACAGTCTGAGGAAGTTGAGCGCAAGGTCGACCGGACATATTCCGGGAGGGCTCGCAACAATCATGCGCTCAAGGTCCTTATACAGACTCTCTACAGTCTGTCCTGCCACATTAGCAGTGGCAATCTTAAGTCTGCTCATACAAAATTCTCCATTCCTCCGGTGCTTTATCACCGCTTTATTTTCTTACAACCAATACAAATTAACGTACTTGTGTATATCATAAGTGATTTAACACACTAAAGTCAACGAAAGATAAATATTAGACAATCTTTCATTTTCTTATATTTTCTATCGCCTTATAGACATTCAAGGTTCCGTAGCCGAAAAGCGCGTCGGGATATCTGTAGCCCTCCCTTCTGTCAGCTCCGCTTATCATAAAATTTTTCACCGTGTATGAACGCATATACGGATAAAAGCCCTTCACAATCCCATACTCCAATATAAGTGCCGCACCACCACCTGCTATTGCGGCAGCCACACTGCTTCCGCTCATCTGACCGTATGAATCGGTTCCTGCCACGGCGGGACACAGCACATTAACCCCCGGTGCAACAATATCCGGCTTGTAATCGTAATATGCCGCCGTCCCTCTGCCGCTCCCTATATATACACTGCCGTCCCTGTAATTATAGGCACCGACTGTCGTAGGGACATCCGTGTTGCCGGGATCGGTGATGGTATTATATGGGTCAGGCTGTAAGAAATATGTGTCCGACCACAAAAATTCCCTGTTGTTAATCCACATATTAAATCCTCCCGACAGCACTGAGTAGCCGTAAACCCTTATAGTCCAGATTCCCGGAGACGGCGTAATAAATCTGAGTGTAACAAAATTAAGCCCGGACACAGCCTGATTAAGCCCGTAGAATATCTCTATCTGTGTCCCCTCAAGTATAAATCTCAGCGTCGTTCTCTCATTTATCTTCGGCGGCACCCTCTGCTCCACACGTCCGATCGGAGAGATAAATTCAAGCGAAAACACCTCCGGAGGTTCCGACCACAACACACAATAGAATCCCATCTCCCGCTCCCCGACCTTTATCTCTATCGGAATATACTCTGCATCCGGAAGCAGATTCCCCCTGAAATGGAGCCTGCTGTTGGCATAATTTCCCGTACATGTCGTCACACACCGCCCTATGTTTCTGCCAATATTATTGAGAAAATCCGACAGCACGGTGCTGCCACTGTGGGAAGATATGTTCGCACCCAATCCGATAATTATGGATATCGGTTTTCCCACTGTCCTTGAATACTCCTCAAGGAATTTGACACCCATGATTATATCAATCTCCGAGTAGCACAGTGCCGCATCATTCACCAGATAGAAGTCTCTAAGATACCTTTTTGCCTGTCTGAGCCTGACGACAACCAGACGCGCTCCCGGAGCCGCCCCGGTAAACCCCTTCTCGGGATGCTCCTGTCCGGCCGCAAGCCCGGCAAGCATGGTTCCGTGTCCACCCGATTCATCCGTCACGGGAACACGCGAGAGGGGATTATCGGAGCTGAGCGCTTCATTTATCATTGCATTAGAATACACCCTGCCATACATCACCATGCTGTCAAGCACTCTCTCTGCATTTATATTTTCTCCCCCTGCCATGGTATATTCCCCACCGATAATTCCCTCCTGAACATCCGCTGCGGTCTGATCCCATATCGCATCTATGATACTGCTGCCATCCTCCCTTACAAAAACCTCATGGTCATACCTTATCCCTGTGTCAACTATGCCTATAAGTGTGCCTGTTCCGCGAAGTGTCAAGAAAGGCTGCTCCCTCACCTGTGTAACTCCTGCTGCCCCCATAGCGCCATAATCCTGTGTGCCGTACACTATCGGAAAAGACGTGTATCCGAAGTTTTCATAATTTATGTCTCCAAGCTCCTTCCTGTTAATGTGGATTACTCCCCACCTGTCATCAATTCCGCTCACACAAAAATCAGTATATCCTGCTTCCTCAGGATTAAATTCATCCGAGCGCCGGTACAGGATGTCTGCATAATTATCATCTGTAAAATACTTTGCACAGCTATCCAATATTCCGCCTTAGGATTTTTTTAAATTCTATAAAAAAACGCGGAGATTATTCCACAAAATAATCTCCACGTTATATCATGATTCGCACCTTCGGTGCTTACATTTCATCACTCAATAATGCCGCCATCATCCCGGGAGAAGTCCCGCCGTTCTCATCTCTATGAGCGGACCGCCCTTCTTTTCAATATACGCTCTCGTTATTGTCACCTTGCCTATATTGTCATCCTTAGGTATCTCATACATTATATCAAGCATGAATTCCTCTATGATTGAGCGAAGTGCTCTTGCTCCGGTCTTTCTCTCAAGTGCCTTCTCGGCAATTGCCTCTATAGCATCATCATCGAACTCAAGCTTGACCTCATCAAGCTCAAGAAGCTTCTCATACTGCTTAAGGATCGCATTCTTAGGCTCTTTTAAAATCTTAACAAGCATGTCCTTTGTGAGCGCGTCAAGTGTAAATACAACAGGAAGTCTTCCAAGAAACTCCGGAATCATTCCGAACTTCTTAAGATCCTCTATGGTAACCTGTGATATAAGATTGTCAACATTGTCATACTTATCCTTAAGGTCAGCCATGAAGCCTATTGAAGCCTGCTTGTTAAGCCTCTCCTTGATAATATCCTCAAGGTCAGGAAAGGCTCCGCCGCAGATAAACAGAATATTCCTTGTGTTGACCGTGACAAGCGGTACCATCGCATTCTTACTGTTAGAGCCGACAGGCACTTCTATATCAGCTCCCTCTAACAGCTTTAGCATTCCCTGCTGAACCGACTCACCGCTTACATCCCTGCTGTGTGTCTCTTTTTTCTTAGCAATCTTATCAATCTCATCGATAAAAATGATTCCCTGCTCAGCCTTCTCGACATCATTATCCGCAGCGGCAAGCAGCTTAGAGACTACGCTCTCAATATCATCACCGATATAACCCGCCTCTGTGAGCGATGTGGCATCGGCTATTGCGAGCGGTACATTTAAAAGCCTTGCAAGCGTCTTTACAAGATATGTCTTACCGCTTCCTGTCGGTCCTATCATAAGCATATTGGACTTCTCTATCTCGATTGAATCCATAGTGTCGGTCGCAACTCTCTTATAATGGTTGTAGACCGCAACCGATATTACCTTCTTTGCATATTCCTGACCGATTACATACTCATCAAGCTTCTCCTTAATCCTATGAGGTGCCGGGATATCCTTAAGGTTAATAAGAGGTACCCTCTTCTCTCCCTCTTTCTTTTTCTTAATCTTCTGCCTATTGGGAATTTCTCCGCCTAAATCAGCCATATTCATAAAATGAATACCCGGAATGTCCTTTGAGAGCTTCATCATATCATCGTAGTTTAAGTCGCCCTTCATGATGGTATCCATTGAACGCTGCATGCAGTCTGCGCACACATACATTCCCATGCCCATCTGAATCATTTTCCCGGCTTTGCTCTCAGGTCGTCTGCATATTGAGCATACCTTCTCGTACTCATCATCATGGTTATCCGTATTATTATTCTTGTTATTATCTTCCGCCATATCTTACTCCTTCTTTTTCTTCCATATCAGTCTCGGAGACTATATATATAGGTCTGTCCTTAACCTCCAAATATGTCTTGGCAAGGTACTGTCCAAACACGCCCAGAAAGAAGAGCTGTAATCCTCCTAAAAATGTAATTATACAGGTCATTGACGCCCATCCCGCCACCGGATCTCCGAATGCGAACTTCCTTATCACGATAAACAGCACCGCTATAAAAGCGATGAAACAGAACAATATTCCTATAAAAGACGCAAAGACGAGCGGTGTCGTCGAGAATGCCACAATTCCCTCGATGCTGTATTTAAACAGCGACCAGAAATTCCACTTTGTCTGTCCCGCAACTCGCTCAACGTTCTCGTACGCAATCCACTTTGTCTTAAATCCGACCCAGCCGAACATTCCCTTGGAGAATCTGTTGTATTCATGACAGTTTAAAAGCGCATCGACGAACTTTCTGTTCATAAGCCTGAAATCTCTGGCTCCGTCCACAACCTCCGTTGTCGACATCTTAGCCATAAGCTTATAGAACATTTTCGCAAAAAATGACCTTATAGGAGGCTCTCCCTTTCGCGTCACACGGCGCGCAGCCGCACAGTCATATCCCTCCTCAGTCACAGCCTTATACATCTCCTCCAAGAACTCCGGCGGGTCCTGAAGGTCAGCATCCATGATTGCCACATAATCGCCGTCAGCATGGGCAAGTCCTGCATACATTGCTGCCTCCTTGCCAAAATTTCTCGAAAAAGACACATATTTGACAACGGATTCATCCGCGGATATTTTCTTCATTACCTCAAGAGTATTATCCCTTGAGCCGTCATTTACCAGCACAACCTGAAAATCAACATAGTTCATTCTGGCAATGATTCCATCCAATACCTCCATAAACTTAGGAAGTGCCTCACTCTCGTTGTAGCATGGTACAACGACCGAAATTAAATCTTTCATTGTATACAGTTCTCCTTATACCGGCTTTCATACATGAAATTACAGCTCTGTCAACTATTTATACAGTATACACAATGTAAATTAATAATGCAAGAAAAAGCGAAAGCAGATACTCATGCCACATCCTGCATTTCGTATCTTCTTTCGCCCATATCCGTTGGTGAATTTTCATTTCACATTATCTGCTTGTCACAGGCTTCTCTGTGAGAGTTACCGTAACTGTATTCTCTACATAGCTTCCTCTTTCAAAACGTGAATATGTCAGCTCAACTTCCTCGCCGACTTCATAATACTGCATCATGTTCACGAGTGTCTCCCACGAATCGACGTCCTTGCCGTCAAAGCTTGTGATTACATCGTTAACCTCAAGTCCCGCGTTTTCGGCAGCAGAGCCTTCCGTTATGCTCTTTATGAGCACACCCTCAGGCCATCCGTAGGTCTGGGAAATCTCTGATGTTACGGTGTTGCCTGATACTCCAAGATAACCTCTCTCATCATTGTCGAGTGCCACTCTCGTTGTCTGTGTTGAAAGGTCATCAATTATATCCTTAACCGAATCGATTGATATCGCATATCCCATACCCTCAACCTTGGTATCCGTCATCTTAACCGAGTTGATACCTATAACCTCACCCTGGGCATTAAAGAGTGCGCCGCCGCTGTTGCCCGGATTGATTGCGGCATCTGTCTGAATGAGATCCTCATATACCACATTGTCGACTGTCAGGGACTTATCAACGGCACTTACAATACCTGTCGTGACAGATATTCCGTAGCCTGCAGCATTGCCGATTGCAATTGCAGCTTCACCAACCTTCACATCCGTGGATGAACCAAGCTTAGCTATTGAGATTGCAGACATTGTGGAATCGCTTATATCATCAAGCTTAACAGCTACTACAGCGAGGTCACTGTCAGACTTTATTCCCTTTATGACCGCATCGACCTCAGCACCGTCACCGAATGTAACCTTGAGATTGTTAACACCATCTACAACATGTGCGTTGGTTACAACCAGAAGCTCGGTGTCATTAGCACCTATTATTATACCCGAACCGCTCACGTTCGCCTCATAGGACTGCTGGTAATTTCCCCAGAAGCCAAATCCCGAGTAACCGCTTGTCACCGTCTCAGTACCGCTTATCGCAACGACTGAGCTTATTACATTGTCAACTATTCCCGATACATCAAGCACCGTGGTTCCCGACGAAGCCGTGCTTGACGATACATTGGTGAGTGTTGAGCCGGTTGAAGCCAAGCTTGTAAGATAGTTCTTGTTTAACTCCCTTGCAATCTGACTGAGCTGCTCATCAGAGAGTTCATCATTTCCCTTAACAGGGAAGTTAATGTACCCCGCATACATCGCACCGTAGCAGGATGCCCCGGCAACCGCACCGATTACAACCGCGCAGGCGACACCTCTCACTGCTCTTATAAAGAAGCAAGGTCTCTTTTTCTCACCCTTTGCCTTCTTTGACTTCTTATCAGCCTTTCCAGATGCCTCATATACAGGCTGTGTATATGAAGAATACATATTGCGGGCTGTATCCTGTGCTGAAGCCGTGCTCTCGCTTGTAAATGTGTCCGTTGTCGAAGCTGTTACCTCCGATGCATTCTCATTAATCTCTGAATTCCGTTCTGTATTCTCTGCTGCATTTACATTGTTCTGTGAATCATCACTCATATTGTTAAATCCATATTCATTGTTATCCATATCCGTGTACCTCCGTATTTATCACAAGGGATTTATGTTTCCCTCTCTCTTTTATGAGTACACTATAACAACGAATTGTGTTCTTTTTGTGATAAAAAAGTGAATGAATTGAGAAATCTCTTCACAATTCATTCACTCTGAAATATTGCTTATCCGGTTTAAGATATATTATAAATGAAGTACTCTCTCCCTGATTTCCTGAGTTCTTCCCTGGTTCCAGAACTGTGTTCCGATGTAGCCGCAGGTACGTCTTGCAACATTGAGCGTGTTCTCATCCCTGTTGCCGCACTGAGGGCATTCCCACACAATCTTCTTGTCCTCATCAATTACCGTCTGAATCTCTCCCGAAAATCCGCACTTCTGACAATAATCGCTCTTTGTATTCAGTTCAGCGTACATAATATTATCATATATGAACTTGATTACCTCGATAACAGCAGGTATATTGTTCTGCATATTCGGCACCTCAACATAGCTCACGGCTCCGCCAGTCGACAATGCCTGGAACTTAGACTCAAAGGCAAGCTTAGAGAATGCATCAATCGGCTCTGTGACATGCACATGGTAGCTGTTGGTGATATATCCCTTATCCGTTATTCCCGGAATGATGCCGAATCTCTTCTGAAGGCACTTGGCGAACTTGTATGTAGTGCTCTCGATAGGTGAACCGTAAATACTGAATGCAATATTGGTGTTCTCCGTCCATATCTTACACTTCTCATTCATGTGTTCCATAACAGAAAGTGCAAACGGTGTCGCCTCAGGTGATGTATGTGAAAGACCCGTCATATACTTTACACACTCATAAAGACCTGCATATCCGAGTGATATTGTTGAGTAGCCTCCATATAAAAGCTTATCTATCTTCTCACCCTTCTTAAGTCTTGCGAGTGCTCCGTTCTGCCAGAGAATAGGCGCAACATCCGACAAGGTTCCCTTGAGTCTGTTGTGTCTGCACATAAGTGCTCTGTAACAGAGCTCAAGTCTGTCATCGAATATCTCCCAGAACTTCGTGTAATCTCCGCCCGATGAAAGTGCCACGTCAACAAGATTGATTGTGACAACACCCTGATTGAAACGGCCGTAGAACTTGTAGTTGCCGTTCTCATCCTTCCAAGGGTTGAGCGCGCTTCGGCATCCCATGACAGGGAAGCAGTTGCCTTCCTTGAGCTCCTTCATCTTTTTCTCAGATATATAATCAGGCACAAGTCTCTTTGCAGAGCATCTTGCCGAGAGCTCCGTGAGATAGAAGTACTTGGAATCCTCCGTGATATTATCATCCTCAAGCACATATATAAGCTTAGGGAATGCAGGCGTCACCCATACTCCCGCCTCGTTCTTAACTCCCTTGAGACGCTGCTTTAATGTCTCCTCTATAATCAGTGCAAGGTCTGCCTTCTCCTGCTCGTTCTTTGCCTCATTGAGGTACATGAACACCGTGAGAAAAGGAGCCTGTCCGTTAGTTGTCATAAGTGTGATTACCTGATATTGTATTGTCTGTACACCCTTGGTAATCTCTTTCTTAAGTCTGCTCTCTACAATCTCTGCAACCTTATCCTCTGAAGGGGTACACTCTAACAGTGCAAGCTCCTCCATAACATCCTTGCGTATCTTCTCTCTTGAGATATTTACAAAAGGCGCAAGATGTGCAAGCGAAATACTCTGTCCGCCATACTGGCTTGATGCAACCTGTGCAATTATCTGTGTTGCAATGTTACATGCCGTCGAAAAGCTGTGCGGCTTCTCAATGAGTGTCTCACTGATGACCGTTCCGTTCTGAAGCATGTCCTCAAGATTGACGAGGTCGCAGTTGTGCATATGCTGTGCATAATAATCCGAATCATGGAAATGAATTATTCCCTGCTCATCCGCCTCCACAATCTCAGTCGGAAGAAGAAGTCTTCTTGTTATATCCTTACTTACCTCTCCTGCCATGTAGTCACGCTGCACGCTATTGACAGCGGGGTTCTTGTTAGAATTTTCCTGCTTAACCTCCTCATTGTTGTACTCAATAAGCGAAAGAATTCTCGTATCCGTCGTATTAGCCTTTCTGACAAGTGAACGCTTATAGCGGTAACGCACATATCCTCTTGCCACGTCAAATGCCCCTGTCGACATAATCTGGTTCTCCACCATATCCTGTATCTCTTCCACCGATACGGCACGATTCATCTTATTGCACTTATATTCAACATAGTCGGCAATCTCTGTAATCTGTTCCTTGCTAAGCGGTGCACTGTCCGTAGCCGCATTAGCCTTCGTGATGGCTGATGCTATCTTAGCTACGTCAAATACTTCCTCAGAGCCATTTCTTTTGATAATCTTCATGTGAACCCTCCAAATAAAATAACCACAATATCTTGTATTGTTGCAACGTACAAAATACATTATGCAGTGTTAATCTCAAAAAGTCAATAAGTATATATGTACTATTTTTCGACATGGACACCGACCGATGTCCCCGCCCTTTTCATTCTTTTTACCATACTCACAATGAGCGGAATCACCATAACAGCCCATACTACAGGCTCTGAGACGATTATTCCCCAGTACCCTATTACCGGTGTGAGAAGCGTCGCAATCAGTACCTTTCCGGCAAGTTCAAGTCCGCTGGAAAATATTGGGGTTATGTGATCTCCCATTCCCTGAAGGCTGTTTCTGAGGATTGTTATTGTAGGCACAAGCAGATAGAACAATGTGTCAAATTTCTGATAGAGGCATGCCGTGTCTATGACCTCCTGTATTCTCGTGTCCGTAATTGCGACAATCAGGTACGGACATATCGTATAACTCGCAAGCAAGACTATCACACACCATATATAGGAGCATCCAAGCGAGACTTTTAAACCCGAACGAATTCTGTCATAACGTCCGGCACCGTAATTCTGACCACCATATGTTGCCATCGTGGTTCCGAGCACACTGAAAGGAAGCATATACAGATTCGTGAGCTTTCTTGTGGCTGCATGTGCCACAATCGTGTTGGTTCCAAGTGTGTTGATTGCCGTCTGAAGCGACAATGTTCCGAATGCCACGAGGGAGTTCATAAGCCCCATGGACATACCGCTTGCAAGCATCGGCTTGATGAACTTCTTCTCAGGCACAAAATCCTTTATGTTAAAATGAAGAAAAGCATACTTTTTCCATGTATATCCAAAGCAAAGAACCGCTGACACCGCCTGAGAAGCAACGGTGGCGACCGCCGCACCTCTGACACCCATGGCAAGATATTTAACGCACACTATATCGAGCACAACATTGAGCACCGCTGAAATAACTAGAAATATGAGCGGTGTATATGCATCGCCTATAGCCCTCAGATTTCCCGCAAGCACATTATATATAATCGAGAAGAAAAGTCCCACAATTATGACCGTGATATACTCGGTCGATGCCGCCCTGTGCTCGTCCATCACATTCATCCAATTGAGAAGCCCTCCCATAAAAATAAGGCTTCCCGCAACAATAACCGCCGTGACGATGAGTCCCATAAGTATTGACAGTGCAAAGACCTTTCTCGACTTCTCCCTGTCACCGCTTCCGAAATGCTGTGCCATTATGACCGCAAAGCCGTTGGCAAGACCTACGACAAAACCGACAAGCAGGTCATTGAGCGTGCTTATGGAGCCCACCGCCGCAAGCGCATCGTTGCCAAGGTATGTTCCTACAATTCGGGTGTCGGCAAGATTATAAGCGAGATTAAAAAGATTGCCTATAAGTATCGGGAGGGCGAAATAGAGTATTATTTTCGCGGGTTTTCCGCGTGTTAAGTCTTTCATGTGAGTGATTTATACCTCTTAATTAGTTATTTTGCAACGTCAAAATATGCCATTTAATCTGTCAGTTTAAAATATTTATATTTATGTATATCGGCTCCGTTGTACGAAGCAAGTTGTTCTAACGACTCTGACGTATATACTTACAACTTACGCCACCGAAGCAAAGCATACTTTCTTGTATGCATTGCTTCTAAGACGGCATCCATGCCGTCTTTGGCTGCGTATTGTATAGATTCCTAAGAACAACTAAGCTTCTCCCAAAAGTCGCGCTATGCATAAATATAAATATTCTATACCTCTAATTTTTTTCGTCATATTTTGACTCGATAAAAAGCATGTAGGTTATATTATACTTTTTCCGTGCAATATATGAGGCTGACATATCGGACATGTCAGCCTCATTGCGTTACTTATTTTTTATTCGCGGGCGAGGATTTAAGCTTCGCCTGTTACGACCTTCATCACGGCATCAGACAATGCAGCGAGCTTCTTCTCGGCATCCTCGAAGCTTGTGCCCTTAACGCCCATATAGAACTTAACCTTTGGCTCTGTTCCCGATGGTCTTGCACAGCACCATGCCCCGTCATTCAGATCATAATAGAGTACATTTGACTTAGGAAGTCCTGTCGGTTTCTTCTCGCCGGTCTTTAAATCTACAATTACATCTCTGTCGTAATCTCTTGCGGAGAGAACCGTGAAGTCGCCGAACTTCTCAGGTGTGTGCTCACGAAGATTGTCAAGCATCTCCTTAATCTTAGCTACGCCCTCAACACCCTTCAGAGTGATTGACTTAAGGCCTTCTCTGTAGTAGCCGTACTTCTCATATATATTTACCATCTGATCCCAGAGAGTGAGTCCCTGCTTCTTGTAGTAGGCTGCTGCCTCACAGAGTGCCATAACGGCAACGATGGCATCCTTGTCCCTTGCGTGTGTTCCGACAAGGCATCCGTAGCTCTCCTCAAATCCGAACATATACTGATATGTATGCTGCTGCTCGAAGAACTTAATCTGCTCTCCGATATACTTAAAGCCTGTGAGAACCTCAATAAGCTTAAGGTTGTACTCCTTGGCAACCGCATCTGCCATGTTGGTTGACACGATGGTCTTGACAAGTGCGCCGTTAGCCGGAATAAGTCCCTTAGCCTTCTTCTGTGAAAGAAGATACTCCGCAATAAGCATACCTGACATATTACCTGTAAAGGACACATACTCGCCTGTCTTGGAATCCTTAGCATATACGCCGAGTCTGTCCGCATCAGGGTCTGTGGCGAGAACAACGTCCGCATTCTTCTCCTTTGCAAGCTTGAGTGCGAGTGTGAATGCAGCCGGATCCTCAGGGTTAGGATAGCTTACCGTAGGGAAGTTACCGTCAGGAAGCTCCTGCTCAGGTACAACATATACATTCTCAAAGCCAATTTCCTTGAGAACTCTTCTTGCAGGAATGTTACCTGTTCCGTGGAGCGGTGTGTAAACAACAGTCATTGTCTTACCCATCTCCTTTATAACGTCAGGATTAACAATCTGCTTCTTAAGCTCTGCTATATAAGCATCGTCAAGGTCGGAGCCGATTACATTGTAAAGACCTGCTGCCTTGGCTTCCTCCTTGTCCATTGTCTTAACAGTATTAAAATCCGTCACGTTGAGTACTTCAGTTATAATCTGCTTATCCTTAGGAGCGGTAATCTGTGCACCATCCTCCCAGTATACCTTATAACCGTTGTATTCAGGAGGATTATGGCTTGCCGTAACCACGATACCTGCCGTACATCCAAGATATCTTACGGCAAATGAAAGCTCCGGTGTAGGACGAAGCGATGGGAAAATATATGCCTTGATTCCGTTAGCGGCAAGGCAGAGTGCAGCCTCATCAGAAAATTCAGGAGACATCCTTCTTGAGTCAAACGCAATGGCAACGCCCTTATCCTGCGCACCTTCCTTGATAATGAAGTTCGCAAGTCCCTGTGTAGCCCTTCTTACAGTATATACATTCATTCTGTTAGTACCGTATCCGATAACGCCTCTAAGACCACCGGTTCCGAATTCCAAATCCTTATAAAATCTGTCCTCAATCTCTTTTTCATTACCTGCAATGGACTTAAGCTCTTCTCTTACCGACTCATCAAAGTAAGGATTCTCGCACCACTGCTTGTAGGTATCCATGTATGACATGCTATCTCCTTCCTGCACCCCCAATAGATGCATACGAAACATTTCCGTGGATTATGCCTAACATATTCCCAAGCCTCGCAGAGACAGAATAAGCGCCCACGGATTGTATTTATCTTAACATATCCGCGGACGCTTATCAAGACATATAGCGCGATATTTCATGCCTTTTCCCCATTCTCCCAATACTTAGAGTACACGAGCTTGTAATACATGATGCACGCAATCAGGTATGCAATTCCGCCGATACCAAAAAAGGCACTGAGCGATGAAAGCACAACCGTCGGGAATGACAGGTAAAAATATATGCCCGCAAAATCAAGCACGATGTTGATGACATCGAGCACGATAACTCCAGCCCACATCTTATCAAGCCTTGCAAACCTTACACCCATGATTCCGAGTGCAGCAAGAACAGCTCCCTGCACTATCGGCATAATCGGTGCTATGTCAGTCTCACCTACAGCCCCTATGTACAAGCCGTAGACAAAAATAACCACCCCTGCCAAAATCCAGCACGCCGAAATTCTCTCAAGATACTTGTCATTCATAGAAATACCTCCCTATCATTAGTTAATACGCTTCACCATTCCACGAAACAGCCACATCTGAAGCTTCAGACAGCTCACCGCATCGGCACGTCCGCTCACCCTCTCGCTCGAAGTGTCGTCTTTTCTCACTGTCGTTACCCCACCTGACAGCCTTCCGAAAAGCCCTGCCCCGATGCCTTTAAGATATGCCTTCACAAGCCCCTTCTTTGCAAAATAAGCCGTCTTTATGATGATTCCCGCAAAGATAAATGGTGCATTCAATACGAACTGCCACGCAGGCATATTCTTTCTGAACATCCACATGCTGTTGCGCGCCGACAGCTCAACCTTGAAGGCGTTGTGCCTTGAACCGCTCGATGCGCTTCCGAGGTGATACACCTTCGCATACGGATTATAGAGATTTCTGTAGCCCGCAAGCCGCGCCCTGCAGCCCACATCCATGTCCTCAAGGTAGGCAAAAAAACTCTCATCGAACAATCCGATTTCGTCAAAAACAGACTTTCTGTATATAGCCGCACCTGCACACGAGGAGAACACCTCATGTGGCACCATACAGCCCGACACGGGCTTGTCCCTGTCGGGTGCAAAGCCCCAGCCGAGTGCGGCAAGCTCATCCCCCGCGTCGTCCACGAGCTCACGGTTCCCGTTCTGTATCATGAGTGCCGAGCAGGAGAACACATCGGGCTTGCCCTTTATCATCTTGTACTGATTTTTGACAAAATTAGGGAACACGATTGTATCATTATTGAGAAGCAATACATACTCGCCCTCAGCCGCCTCGATTCCACGGTTGACAGCAAATGCAAAGCCAGTGTTACCGCCAAGTTCAACCACCCTTATTTCAGGATAGAGCTTCTTCGCTGTCCCGACACTGTCGTCGGTCGAACCGTTGTCAACCATGATTACTTCCATATCTTCAAAGGTCTGCCTCTTAAGTGACTCAAGACAATCCTTCAAAAATTTTTCCCCATTATAATTAGGAATAACTACGCTGACCATCCAATCTCCTTTCCGCCTCCATATCTCTCCGTCCGCACTACCTGTAGAGCTCAACCCCCGGCTCATACACATAGACTGCATTCTCACCGGATACCCACTCCTCCGCGATAAGCCTCATAAACTCTTCGCGCCTTAAAAGCACCGCATTCTTCGGCACCGTCTTTACATTGCATTGCAGAATATTTCTGTTAAAATTGCCCTTGTACCACTCAGGCTTTCCCGCGCTCGTGCGCTGTCTGCCGAAGGCATCGACATAGTCGTCGCCCGAGTAGACGATGAAGGTTCTGTTCACCGCCCCGCAGAGCGGAAACGCCTGCTTCACGAGAAGCTTTGCCGCAACCGCATCGGCATTCTCATTCTCAGCACACGCGACAAGCTTAAAAAGCCAGTCCTTGTCCGCGGTCTTGGTCTCGCCGTTCAGCACGCAGATGTAATCGCACTCGCAGCCCGCAAGTCTGTCAGCATCAGGCTCACCCATCGCGCATAGCTTAAAATTATCATATAAGGTATTGTTTCGTATATATTTAAAGTAATTCTGTGCCTTTTCACTGCTTCGTACGCCTGTCACGACAATCTGCACACTCGGAAGTCCGCCATTGCCGTCATCGTCCGCATTGCCCTCCTCGTAATCCACCCTGTAAAAGCCCATATCATCAAGCATCTTTACACTGCCCTTCTTCCCGACACGGCAAAGATGCGCCTCTATGGCTTTTTTACCTGCCTCGTATGCATACATTTTTGACATCGGGTTTGCCGAGGTTGAGCTCTCGTGCGTTCTCCAGTGGTAGAGCACGCGCTTCACATGTGATACCTTATCAGCCTTCTCAGTGCATTTTAATATAAAATCATAGTCCTGCGCACCATCGTACTCACTGTCAAAGCCTCCGACCCCCCTCGCAAGCGATGTCTTTACCACAAAAAGATGACAGATGTAGTTGTTGCTCTGCAGGAGCACGGGATTGTAATCCGGCTTGATATGCGGACAGAAAAATTTCTTTCCTTCCGCATCCATCTTATCCTCATCCGAATACAGACAATCCGGCTTCCCGGCATTAATCATCTCTACAATGTGATACAGCGCATCGGGTGACAGGGTGTCGTCATTATCAAGGAGAGCAATGTATTCTCCCTGCGCCATCTTAAGTGCCTCATTCGTGTTACCTGCTATACCCGCGTTGTCAATTTCCTTATAGCATACGCGCTCATCGCCGTCAACAAGCTCCTCGACAAGCCCTCGAAGCTTATTTGTGCCCGCATCGACAAGGCAGAGCTGCCAGTGAAAATATGTCTGGTTGAGCACTGAAAGCAGCATCTCCTTAAAATATATGCGCGGTGGATTATACACTGGTACCAGAATGCTTATGAGCGGCATTTTCTCAAAATGCATGCTCCTCTGGTAAAACAGCTCCTCCTCGCCCGATGCAAGCTGTGAGCATCTCACCGAATAATCATCCCTGTCCATAAGCTTTCCGACAGCCTTCTTTGCAAGCTTCTCAGGTCCGTAATGCTTCATGTACGCTGCTGCCTTTTTTATCTTATAATTGATATCCATTTTTACTCCCGCCTTTCACAATGCTTTCCCGCATTATGGTTCTTCAATTCACAATCTTATATCCCACGGTCTGTCCTTGGAAAGATTGGAATTGTAGTATCCGTCTCCGTCATCAATGTACGCCTGCCATCTCTCGCGGAACATTGCCGATTCCCTCAAAAGCCTCTCATGTCTCTCACCTTTATCATCATAGCCTCTCGACTTTGACTCGTAGTGATAGAGCATTGCCTCAGGCACATACACATTGAGCAGCCCTCTCTGTCTGAGTCTCAGACAGAAATCCACGTCATTGTAGGCGACCGCAAGCTCCTCATCAAGACCGTCAAGTTTCTCGTAGAGTGCTCTCTTTACCATGAGGCATGCGCCCGTCACCGCTGAATAATTCTGCACATGATGTATGCTGTCTCTGTAGCCTCTCTCGATTATTGACACACCTGCATTAGGATGAACTGCCGTCCTGTCAGGTCCTATACCAACTATCACACCCGAATGCTGGATTGTCTTATCCTCATATAAAAGGCAGGCACCGACAGCCCCCGTATTACCGCGCATGGCGTACCAAGCCATTCTTTCAATAGAATCCGGCTCAATTATCTTCGTATCGTTGTTTAAAAGAAGCAGAAGCTCTCCCTTTGCCCATGCCGCGCCGTAATTGTTGATTGCCGAATAGTTAAAGCCTCCGTCCCATATTATGACACGGACTTTCCCTGAATGTTTTTCCTCAAGCTCTCTATAATAAGCAAATATCTCATCTGATTTGCTATTATTCTCCACAATAATTATCTCGAAATTTTCATAGCTGTTTATCTCAAAAAGTGAATCCACACAGCGTCTTAAATCCTCCGTGTGCTCATAGTTGGGTATTATTATTGATACAAGCGGCTTTGCATCCCTTGTACCTGCATTCTCAGAGACCTCTTCATCCGCCATCACGCCATGTGCCTGTATGCCGTCCGCTGCTCCGCCGTCTCTGTCCGTATCTTCAAAGAGTGCCCTGCTTATATGGCAGATTTCATCCTGTGTACATTTTTCACAGATATATCTGTTAAAATTCCACAACGTGCTCTCACACGCGAGTCTGAGTGCCTTCTCATCGAGCACATCCTCCCTGACCGCCACACAGTTGCCAATATAGTTCTGCGATGCAAGATTGTCCGGTGCAAAATCCGGCTTGTACAAAAGCCTGCCGTCCCGAAGCTCATCCATATATACAAATGCGGGATTTTTCCCCGCCACAGCCTGCGAAAGCTCACACATCATATCACCGTGCAGGCTCACGCCGTCGGATTTTACAATACGGTAGCCGGACACATGCGTATTTTCCTTCTGTTCCTGTGAAAAAAGGCTCCGCATATAAAAGCTTCTCTGAGCCTTTTTTGCCGAGCCCTCCCTCATGTCATGCAGGGCAGTCTTAACCGCAGGCTTAAATCCGCTGTTTTTATACACCGTAAGTACATGGCTTATCATACCCTGCCTCCTTTGATTCATTAACTTGATAGGTAATTGGAAACTATATATTTTAAGCAGACGTTGTACAAATTTAACAATTCACCGCAGGCACGCTTTCGCTACATGAATCACGCAACGGTACATAACGCAGTAAAATACACTGCTTAAGTACCGGCGGCTTCATAGTACCTGCTTGCGAATTTGTTAAATTTGCACAACTGTTTATCGTCAAAATTGCGTTGCGCAATTGCCTAATTAATTTAAATGTAATACGCGTATTTTTACGCGCTGTAAACTATCTTTCCCGCACAGATGGTGTAGTGTACCTTTCCCGGCAGCTCCCAGCCAAGGAACGGGCTGTTCGCCGCCTTAGACGCAAAGTGGTCTACAACCCACTTTTCCTTCTCACCGAATATAACTATGTCCGCCGGATTACCCTCAGCTATGCTTACGGGCTTTCTTCTGTAGAACTCCATCGGATTTTTGCTCATGCATTCCATGAGCTTCATTAGTGAGAGATGTCCCGGCTCGACAAGTGACTTGATTCCTAATCCGAGTGATGTCTCAAGACCCGTGATTCCGCTCGGCGCGCTCTCCATAGGTCTTGCCTTCTCCTCCGCGCTGTGCGGTGCATGGTCGGTCACAATCATGTCTATCGTTCCGTCGCAGAGTCCCTCGATTATCTTTAATCTGTCCTCCTCGGTTCTCACCGGAGGATTCATTCGTGCAAGCGTGCCATACTCAAGAACTGCCTTATCCGTGAGCGTAAAGTGATGCGGTGTCGCCTCCGCATGAATGTCGGCACCGAGCTTCTTTGCCGTCCTCACATACTCCACCGCATTCTTAGAGCTTATATGCTGTATGCACACTGATGCTCCGGTATGGAGTGCAAGCGCACAGTCCCTTGCCACCATGACATCCTCGGCGGTCCTTGAAGCTCCTCCATACCCGATTTCTTCGGAAACCTCTCCCTGATGCACACCTGGTGCCGCTATGAACTCCGGATCCTCCTCATGAAGACTTATCGGAAGATTAAGCTTCTTTGCCTCTTTCATCGCCTCCACAAGAACATGCTCATCCATAATCGGGATTCCATCGTCCGTAAAACCTGCTGCCCCCGCCTTTGCGAGTGCTTCCATATCGACAAGCTCTTTTCCCGCGAGCCCCTTTGTCACGGTCGCCGCAGAGAGAACATGAATGCCCGTCTGTCCACCTTTTTGCAGGATATATTCAAGCGTATCCACATTATCCACAGGCGGCTTGGTATTAGCCATGCACACAACCGTCGTAAATCCGCCCTTCGCAGCAGCCGCCGCACCTGTGATGATGTCCTCCTTGTAGGTAAAGCCCGGGTCACGAAAATGTACATGCGTATCGACAAGTCCCGGAGCCACAACAAGACCTGACGCGTCAATTATCTGTGCGCCGCTCTTTTTATCATCAAAAAGCTCACTTGCCTTATCTCCCGTCGCCACAATCATACTGCCATCAACAAGAACATCCATAACACTGTCAATACCACTGACCGGGTCAACTACCCTGCCGTTCTTTATAAAAATCATGCTATACCTCCTATTCATACCCGACGTTGTACTATTTTAACAATTCACCGCAGGCACACTCTCGCTGCTCATCGCTGGTAACGGTACATAAGGCAACAAAATACGTTGCCTAAATACCGACCGCTCTGAAGCACCTGCTTGCGAATTTGTTAAAATAGTACAACTGTTTCATTAACAAATACAAGTGTTGCAAATGCTTACTAAATCCTGCTACATCTTTCACGGTGTATAATGCATTATATATGTATTTTACGACTTATGGGAGATGCTTAGATGTTCTTAGAATATCTTAGCATCGTACATCGGCGTAGAATATATATATAATGCATTATACACCTTCAAAGATGTACCTCCGTCACTTCTTAATCGTATACAGCTCCCCCACAAGCTCAAGATTAGGGTTGTAATACATATCTCCCGCGATTAGTGCAGCCCGCCACTTGTCAATAAAGTGCATTATCTCGCCTCCAAAGCGCTCCTGCTTCTTTCCTGTATCCTCGGCACCTCTTGACTTGTACTCATAGTGGTGAAGCTTTGCGTGCGGATCATAGATAATCTTGTATCCTGCCGCCCTCACTTTCATACAATAATCAATGTCGTTAAAAGCAACCTCAAAGCTCTCGTCAAGCCCTCCGACCTCATCAAACACACTTCTCTTTGTGAGAAGGCATGCAGCCGTCACGGCAGAGAGTTCCTGTGAAAGCACAGCCCTTGCAAAGTAGCCGTATACATCATCGCCAATTCCCGTAAATGCATGTCCTGCAACACCCTGATAGCCTATAATTACTCCCGCATGCTGAACCGTGTCATCATCATAGAGAAGCTTTGCTCCTACGATACCAACCTCTGCTCTCTGACACTGTGCAAGCATACATCTTAAGCTGTCCGGTTCAATCACGGATGTATCATTGTTGAGAAGCAATATATACTCTCCCTTCGCATACCTTGCTCCGAAGTTGTTTATTGCGGAATAGTTGAATATCCCGTCCCACTTTACAAGCTTAAATTTATCACCGTATTTCTTCTCAAGCTCCTTATAGCCCTCAAAGGTATCTTCCAGCACACTGTTATTTTCAACCACAATATACTCGACATTGTGATAATTATTGACATTTTCCATAGATTCGAGGCAGCGTGTCAAATCGTCCAAATGATCCTTGTTAGGTATTATAACCGATACAAGCGGTTCCTCGGTAAGCTTATACCTTATATCGTAAAAGCCCGGTGCCACGCCATTCTTTACCTCACCATCAATTCCCATTCTCTTCAGGTGGGCACTCACAGCATTAACACCTGCCGTGTTCGCATAGGTCTTGGTTGATGCACTCTTTGCAGTTGAATTATCATTGATTCTCCAGTGATACAGTATTCTCGGGATATGGCGCACACATTCCGCCTTTTCAACACATCTCAGCACATAATCATGATCCTGCGAACCATTGAACTGTGTATAAAGTCCACCCACCTTGTCTGCCAAGCTCTTTTTTACAACGCTGAGATGGCATATATAATTGTTGGAACGCAAAAGCTCCATATTAAGGTCAGACTTAAAATGTGCCTCTGTGTGGTGCCCTGTCGCCTCGATAATCTTATCCTCATCCGAATATATAAAGTCTGCCTGCGGATATCTCTCAAGCTCACGCATACACTCAAATAATGCTGTCGGATGCAGTTCATCATCATGGTCGCCGAACACAATAAAGTCTCCGTCAGCCATACGCATAGCCGCATTGGTATTCTCGGCAATTCCAAGATTATTCTCAAGCTTTATATACTTAACCTTGTCCTCACCATACTTTTCAGCATACGGTTTTACCACATTCTCAACCGTATATCCTTCACCGCTTCCGTCCGCTAAGCATACCTGCCAGTTGTCATAGGTCTGTGCCACTATTGAGTCGAGCATCAACGTAAAGAACTTTACATCAGGTCTGTAGACAGGAATCAGTATCGAGAACTTATAATTTGACGCAAATTTATAATCCCGCTGCTCTTTAAGTCTCGCTTCATTCGGATTTATCTTGTTAAAATAAATGTTTGTCGGGTCCTTTATCGATTTTCCGGTAAGCTTACCGACCGCCTTTACAATGAATCTCTTCATTCCGTACATGGCTATATAGTTTCTTGCCCTGGTTATATAATCATTGCGCTTATCCTCAGCAAACCTTACACTTCGCCTCTGCTGCCCGGATGAAGCACGGTTCACAACCACACCTATGCTTCCCCTTCTGCCTCCTGATTCTGATGTAATCCTTATGCTTCGTACATCAGTATCCTCAACCGTCAGTTCAAAACCACAGTTTCTGTTGAGCTCACCCTCAAAATATCTGCTCACCATATCAGCTCTTGTAAAATAATCCGCCTTATACTCAAGCTCTTTTTTTTCTGCGTACACACTTAGCTTCAGCTCTCCTGCCGATTCCGCCCAGCCTGTAATCTTGATGGTTTTCGTTCTTTCATCAGCCTGCACTCCGATAAGATTAATTTCTATCAGATTTCTCAGGTATTCAATCTGTGCTGAAGATATATTTATCTCCTCAATGCCTGAAGGGTAAGTATCCTTTGTGAGAATAATCTTCACATTTTTTACTTTCTCGGGCAGGTTAATACACAGATTGTATTCACCGTCAAACTCAGGTTCGGCATTTTTATACACAAAAAGCAGAGGCGTATGCGGGTTTTCCACAATCTCCACCTCTGTTTCAATTCCATTAACGTAGGAAACAGCCTTAACATCCTTCATGTAATCCCTACATGAGCCCGTCTGGATGATAAGCCTGTTGCTGTCTCGTAAATCTATTCTTTTTTTATATATAAATATGAACTTGTCCAAGCCATGCCTCCTAATTTCTGAACAACCTGTTGATTATAATCCAAAAAGCCGTCAGATATATTCCGATAAAGAGCATCATGATAAATGTCTCTAAATTGAACGGGCTCACACTGACACCGAACCCGCCCTTTATATGGAACTTTGGAAGGAGAGCATAAAAATATGAAAAAGCAATATATAAAGCGGCAAGCACTGTTCTTTTTACATATTTCATTGCTGATATCTCCTCTCTTTATTTTCCACCATACAGCTCCTCATACTGAGCACATATCTCCTTGGTATCGCCGTAAGCTCTAAGCTTTCCATGCTCAAGCCATACAACCTTCCCACATACCATCTTTACCTGTTCTATACTGTGTGATACGAACAGAACCGTCGTACCCATCCGCATCATCTCTTCTATCCTGTCTATACACTTCTGCTGGAACTTAGAATCTCCCACTGCCAGAACCTCATCCACAATAAGTATATCCGGTTTTCCGATAGTTGCAATTGAAAATGCAAGTCTTGATGTCATACCCGATGAAAAATTCTTAACCGGTACGTCCATGAAATCATAGAGCTCCGCGAAATCAACTATCTCATCATATACATCCCTCATAAAAGACCTTGGATGTCCCAAAAGTGCTCCATTCAGGTAAATATTCTCCCTTGCCGTGAGATCGGAATCGAAGCCTGCTCCAAGCTCAATAAGCGGAGCTACATCACCATATACCCTGACCGTGCCGTCAGTCGGCTTTAATACTCCTGCTATAACCTTAAGCATGGTACTTTTTCCGCTTCCGTTAAGTCCGATAAGTCCTATTGACTCGCCTCTTTTAACCGTGAAGTTCACATCCTTGAGTGCCCAGAATTCGTCAAAATGTAAATTTCCTTTAATTCTGCGCACAACATATTCTTTCAGACTGTCAACTCTCTCTCTGGCAAGATTAAAGCAGCGCGATACATTATTAACTTCTATTATGATATCATTGTTTAATGACATATTATTTTCCATACTGCAAATTCTCCGCCTTACAAATAGAGTATAAACTCATCCTGCTTTTTATAGAATACCCACACGCCAAGCACCAGAATCAATGCACTCGGTATTATCGACATGAGTATCGTGTACAAATCCGGCATGGAATTATACATCATAAATCCTCTGAACATGACAAGTATATTCGTTACCGGATTAATCTTAACAATAGTCTGCAGCACATTTCCGAGAATATCAAGCGGATACATTATAGGTGCAAGATATATAAAGCCTGTCAGAAAAACCGAATACAGATGGACTATATCCCTGTATTTTACAGACAATGCTGCAAGTATAAAACCAACACCCATCGAGAACATAATCATAATGACTATAGGTATCGCGGACAGGAACATCGTGTAATGAAGCGGTGTTCTGAGCACAACCATCACTATGAGCAGTGCCGCATAAGCTGCAAATATGTTGATTGAACACGACAGTATTCTTGACAGCACAAATATATACTTAGGCACATACACCTTTTTTATCAATGCAGCGCTGTTGATAATCGAATTCATTGATGCCTGTGTTGACTCAGAAAAGAAATTATACAATACCTGTCCACAGAGAATATATATAGGATAATTCTCAACGGCAAATCCAAAAATACGTGAAAATACCGCCGAGAGAATTATCATCATGAACAATGGGTTTAAAAGAGTCCACAACACACCGAGCACCGAACGACGATATTTATTTTTAATGTCCCGCGAAACCAGCTCAAATAAAAGAGGTCTGAACTTGGCGAAATTGGCTCTTACTGAATGATGCATTGTAAACCTTCCTCAAACTTAGTTATTTTTCTTAGCAGCCACATACTCCGCAAGTGTTCCCCACTTAGTATCCTTGTCAGAGAATATAAGCTCCATCCCTTCAGGAATAGGCCACTTTACGCCCACCTCAGGATCATTCCATATAATACCGCCCTCATCGTTAGGATGATAAAAATCGGTACACTTATATGCGAACTCGGCAGTATCGGATAATACAACAAAGCCATGTGCAAAATTCTTCGGAATAAAGAACTGCTTCTTGTTCTCCTCTGACAGCTCAACACCGTACCACTTGCCGAAGGTCTTGGAGCCTTCTCTCAAATCAACGGCAACATCGAACACCTTTCCTCTCGCTGCTCTCACAAGCTTATCCTGAGGAAACTGCTTCTGAAAATGAAGTCCTCTGATAACGCCCTTCTTAGAGCCTGACTGATTATCCTGAACGAACTGCATGTCAATTCCTGCAGCAGCATAATCATTATAGTTGTATACCTCGTAGAAATATCCTCTCGCATCACCGAACACCTTCGGCTCGATAACCCTGAGTCCTTCTATCTCCACTCCGTCCTCTGTATAACATTTACTTACAGTAATCTGTCCCATTTAGCAACCTCGCATAATATTTCAATTTTACCGTTAATATCGATTTTAAAGACCGTTGGCAACCTCTAAAAGATATCTGCCGTAAGCAGTCTTTAGAAGAGGCTGTGCAAGTGCAACAAGCTGCTCCCTGTCAATGAAGCCTCTCTTGTATGCAATCTCCTCTATACAGGAAATATAAAGTCCCTGTCTCTTCTGGAATGCCGCAACGAAGTCTGCCGCATCAAGGAGGGCATCGTGGTTGCCCGTGTCAAGCCATGCAAAACCTCTTCCGAGTGTCTCAACCTGAAGCGTTCCGCGGCTTAAGTACTCATTATTAATGCTGGTTATCTCTATCTCACCTCTTGCTGAAGGCTTGACATTCTTGGCAATCTCAACAACATCATTGTCGTAGAAATAAAGTCCCGGAACAGCATAGTTAGACTTCGGATGTTCAGGCTTCTCCTCTATCGAAAGTGCCTTACCCGTCTCGTCGAACTCAACAACTCCGTACTCTCTCGGATCCCTTACATAGTATCCGAATATCGTTGCACCACTCTCTCTTGCGGCAACTCTCTGGAGAACCTTGGAAAAGCTCTGTCCGTAGAAGATGTTGTCTCCGAGCACAAGTGCAACTCTGTCGCTTCCTATGAACTTCTCTCCGATAATGAACGCATCGGCAAGTCCCCTCGGTGTCTCCTGAACCGCATACTCAAGTTTCATCCCGAGCTGGCTTCCGTCGCCTAACAGCTCCTTAAATACAGGTAAATCCCTCGGTGTTGAGATGATGAGCACCTCTCTTATGCCCGCAAGCATAAGCGTCGAGAGCGGATAATATATCATCGGCTTATCATAGACAGGCATAATCTGCTTTGAGATAGCCTTGGTAAGCGGGTAAAGTCTTGTTCCGGAACCTCCGGCGAGTATAATTCCCTTCATATCTTAATCCTTTCCGTAATCCTTATTGTAATATTTCTCTAATCCTTACTGCAGGGATTACTTGTACATCTCGGCATAATACTTCTGGTAATCGCCGCTTGTGACATTCTTCATCCAGTCCTCATGCTCGAAATACCACTTGATTGTGAGCCTGATTCCATCCTTGAACATCGTGTCCGGAACCCAGCCTACTGCTGCCTTAATCTTATCCGGTGCTATTGCGTAGCGTCTGTCATGTCCCTTGCGGTCCGCAACGTATGTGATAAGCTCCTCGTTAATGTGTGCCTTTCTTGGATCCGAATCAGGAAGCATCTCGTTAAGTGTCTCAAGAATAATCTTTATAATCTCTATATTCTGCTTCTCATTATGTCCGCCGATATTATATCTCTCGCCGAGAACACCCTGCTCCTGAACCATATCGATAGCCTTCGCATGATCCTCAACGTAAAGCCAGTCTCTTACGTTCTTTCCGTCACCGTATACGGGAAGCTTCTTTCCCGAAAGTGCATTGTTGATTATAAGCGGAATGAGCTTCTCCGGGAACTGATAAGGTCCGTAGTTGTTGCTGCAGTTGGTTATATTTGCAGGGAAATGATATGTGTCAATGTATGCCTTTACAAGCATGTCTGATGAAGCCTTGCTTGCTGAATACGGGCTGTGCGGGTCAATAGGTGTTGTCTCATAGAAGAATGCGGTATCATCATCAGGGAGTGAACCGTATACCTCGTCAGTTGATACATGGAGGAACTTCTTTCCCTCCTTATATGAGCCGTCAGGAAGCTCCCATGCCTTCTTGGCCGCGTTGAGCATAACCGCCGTTCCGAGCACGTTCGTCTTAACGAATACCTCAGGGTTCTTGATGCTTCTGTCAACATGGCTCTCGGCAGCAAAGTGAACAACTCTGTCAATATCGTTCTCGTCAAATATCTTCTCGATTGCCTCCTTATCGCAGATATCAGCCTTAACAAAGGTGTAGTTAGGCTTATCGGCGATGTCCTTAAGATTCTCAAGATTTCCGGCGTATGTAAGTACATCCACGTTGATAATGCGGATAGCATCTCCATATTTCTTAAACATATAATGAATATAATTAGAACCGATAAAACCGGCTCCTCCGGTTACAAGGTAAGTTCTCATGTCAAAATTCTCCTTTTATTTTTACATATCCTTTTCACTCAAAGCATAGCTATGTGTATGTTACCATAAGTCTCTGCATAATTCAAGATGCTCGTCGAGAGCCTTCTCCCAGTCCGCAAATGTATATCCACCGACAAGACGTAACATATAATTGTCAAGAACCGAATATGCTGGTCTTGAAGCCGAATCCGGATGTGCAGCCTGATACTCCTGTGTGCTCACATGGATAACCTTTGTGTTCTTCCCGGTCTTTTTAAATATTGCCTCAGTAAAGTCAGCCCATGAGCAATATCCCTCGCAGGTTCCATGATAAAGTCCGTAGTTCTCTGTAGGTATAAGCCAGCTTATCGCCCTTGCAAGCTCCATTGCGCTTGTAGGTGAACCTATCTGATCGTCGACAACAGTTATCTCATCATGTGTCTCGGAAAGCTTGAGCATGGTCCTGAGAAAATTCCTGCCATCACCATACAGCCAGGCTGTACGCACAATAAAATAATGTTTTGAAAAATCCTTAACAAAATTCTCTCCCGCAAGCTTGGTAAAACCGTACATGCTCTTTGGTTCCACTGCATCAAACTCTGTATAAGGACTCTTGGCATCTCCGCCAAACACATAATCCGTGGACACATGAACAAGCTTTGCACCGAACTTCTCAGCAGCAATGGCAAGATTCCTTGGTCCGATTGCATTAATCTTATATGCGAGTTCTCTGTTCACCTCACAGGCATCAACAGCCGTGTAAGCTGCACAGTTCACAATCGCATAAGGCTTCTCCTTCTCAACAAATTCCAGAACCGCATCAATATTCGTTATATCAAGCTCCGCAACGTCTGTATTTACAAGCTCATACTCTGAATTTCCCTCTAAAACCTTGTTCATTGCTCTTCCAAGCTGTCCGTTGCAGCCTGTGATAATTAATTTTTTCATATTCTTTCCTTTCCGGATAAATTATTTCCTTTATATTTGTCAACGATATCCGCAATCCGCTTTGCTGCCTGCTCATATATTTTATAAACTGCACTGTCTTATAAGAATCTCCCATATACTATAGAAAATGATAAATGCAGATATCATCAGGCATATCATATTGTACTTAACCTTGTTCAGGTTCACATTGACCTTGTTAAAGCTGAGTGTAAACAGTACAGGGAACAGAAGCGGTATATAATATCTTCCCTGAACTCCCGCCATTGTCGTTTTTCCAACCTCTGTGTAGCTAAGATACATCGAAGTCCATATAAGACACATAACACCAAACACCAGAAAATATATCATTGCCTTAAGCCACACCGGCATATCCTCGGCTGTCCGGCTTTTCTTACCGTTCTGTACATACACCGTGTTCTCGGAGGTAAGCGTAATCGAGACAAGGTAGATTACTATAACATAGGTAAGGCTTCCCGCACCTAAGTATGCCATAAAATCAAGTGTCGGAGTTCCTATTCCATAATCCCACAGATGCTGCCACATAGTCGTCAGAAGAAGAGCCGCATAACCCAAAGGGTTAGAAAACAATGCGCTCATCTGCCCTGCATGGCTCGTCGTTCCACCTCTTAAATCGCCCTCAGTCGACGGACTTATAAGTGCCGGAAGCACAAACGTGCTGAGTATTGCGAGAAGAACCACAATTACCCCCGCCTTCATTATACGCTCCTGCTTCTTATCCTTAAAAATTCTGTGCGGAAGAAATACACCGAGAAGAATGAGCGGTATATATATGGCCTTTCTGGATGAACCGTATGCCATTCCGCCTATGAACACAAGATATTCCCACCAGGTAATCTTTTTGTCAGTGAACATAAGATAGAACAGGTATGCCATTCCAAGAAAAAGAAATCCCGTCACTACAGTGTCATAAGATATGGTTGCGGCAAGATACATCGGAGTCGGCATAAGCGCAACTGCACTCATTATAAGTTTTCCCTTAGGAAGCTTTCTCACCGCAAAAAATACGACCGTAATGTACATTATCATGTTAGTGAACCTGAGAAGCATATAGGTATATCCAAACGGCACACCGAGAAGTTTACATATATTACATGTTATTGCCATGAAAACATACGAGAATGTTGCAAATCCGCTTGTTCCCCAGTGATGTGATGTCACAGGGTCCGCATCACTCGGCGTCGACAGCTCATTGACGCGCTCACGCACATACTTATACTCCTCGTATGATGTGCTGTACTCGAACGGCAGATTGTTGACTCCTCCGTCCACATAATCATGAAGAAAGCTGTTGTATTCATAGTTTCCCGTAATATCCAGCCAGTATACACTTCTAAGGTGTGTCTCCTCATCCCAGCCTACTCTTGAAAGTGGCATTGCGAGACAGAATATAAATCCGGCACATATTCCCACTATCAAAAATCCATACTCTAAATGCTTTGCTATAATATCTCTTAAAACTATCAGAAGCCCTGCACACAGCACGGCAAGCATAACAAAAATAAATCGAAAACAGTTAAATGCAGCAACGTTTCTCACTGCAGTACTTACAAGCTGAACATCATTCTCAAGCTGCGGAGTATTGTTATCCAGCGGAATGATCCATATTCCTGCGGCATTTTTATTTATGTTCACCGTAGAACGCGATATATATATCGGATTAGTATCCTTTACAATACTGCTTTCAAGATATCCGAATCTGTTCTCGTACTGCACAACTATGGCAAAATACGCCGCCGACTTGTTAGTATACTCAATTTCCAGCTTGCTCACATATCGGCCCGGCTCAATGTAATAGCAGTCCATACCCTGATAGGCATCATATTCACCGTTGCTTCTGTACTCAAGCCCTTCCTCAGGCTTTCCCTCAATCACATCAGCCTTGTCGAACCTTTCAGCCGTGAATGCAATATCCTGCACACCTTTTTCGGCACTGTTCATTGTAATAAGCTTTATATTTGAGAAAAGCTCAACAAGCAATGAAGCCACAATACTAATTGTGGCTACAATCGCAATCCTTATAATATATTTTTTTATGTCTGTCTTATCTGCGGACATGATATACTCCTAATTGTTATTTTTTACACCACAGCTCTACTGATAGATATTATCACGGTAATTATTCTTATCATAGAGTGCCTGAAGATAATCACTTATATCCTGTATTCTCGATGTAGGCGTATAATCCTTGACACCAAACAGATACTCGTGAAGTTCACTGACATTCGATTCAAGGGTCATTGCAAATACAGGGTCATTGATATCAAGCTCCGGAACCCTCTTCATTGAGCCAAACTTCTCAAAAGGGAATCCCGTCTGATCGACAAGCGAAAAATCAAATACACTTGGCACCATGCTTAAAATTTCACTCGCCGGAACGCTTGTCACAACATTGTCCAGCACACCGTTGATTGCATTGGTAAGCTGGTTAAGGTTCATCTTCTTCGCCTTCTCAAATATCAGGCTTACTACCTTTCTCTGCCTCTCCGCGCGTCCATAATCAAGTGTGCCGTCGGCATATCTTATACGGCAGTATGCCGTCGCCTGTATTCCGTCAAGATGTACCTTACCTGAATGAGGAACCGTCTCATATGTTCTTCCTGTATTAAGTCCCGTATCTCTTAAGTACTCGTTGAGCCAGTATAACTCCTGCTCCGTTATCTCAAGGTCAATTCCGCCCACCGCGTCCACGATTCTGATTAATGCCTCGAAATTAACCATGACATAATCTGTAATGTTGAGGTCAAGATTCAGGTTAACCATGCTTATCGTCGATTCAACTCCCGAATAGAAAAAAGCCTCTGTTGCCTTTCTGTAGGTGTCAGGGTAATTTCCGGATTTTGGAACCATAAGCAATGTATCCCTGTATACGGAGACAAGCTTAACTTCCTTTGTATCATTGTTGAGACTCGCAATAATTATTGCATCCGTATTTCCTTCGCCCGTGCTCGTCATGGCTTCAATAGAATTGTCACGCGCATCCGTTCCAAGCAGAAGATAGTTAGTATAACCTTTAAGTGCCTCGTTAGCCTTTACTTCAGGAGCTATCACAAGATCAATAGCTTCCCTGTCTATCTCCTGAATTTCAAGCTTACTGAACTTATCAACTATATACCATGCAATCACAACGACAGCCAGCACCACTATCTCCAAAAAGAAGAGCAGTACCTTCTGCCATACCTTCATCTTTCTTTTTTTTCTCTTTCCTGACATTTTAAAGCCTCTATTCTTTCTCTAAATCCAACCGACATATCATTTAATATGCATTCTTATTGACAAACCCCTTAAATAATGTCTGAAATAAAATAGAAATATCAAAGAAGAATGTCCAATTCTCAATATAATACAGGTCATACTCTATTCTCTTCTCGATAGATGTATTCCCTCTGTAACCGTTAATCTGTGCCCATCCGGTCATTCCCGGTCTTACCTGATGCTTAATCATGTATCTTGGAATCTGTTCTCTGAACTGCTCGACAAAATTAGGCTGCTCAGGTCTTGGTCCGACAAGGCTCATATCGCCTTTAAACACATTAAAAAGCTGTGGCAGCTCATCAAGACTGAACTTTCTTATAATCTTTCCAACCTTCGTCGTTCTGTCATCATTCTGCGTCGTGAAATGATGCTCATCGCATCTGTCGGCACGCATTGAGCGGAACTTATACATTACAAAATTCCTGTTATGAAGTCCTACACGTTCCTGCTTATAAATTACCGCTCCTTTAGAGCTTATCTTCACTGCAATGGCAACAATAAGCATAATCGGTGAGAACAGAATGATAAGAAGAAATGAGCCCACGATGTCTCCAAGTCTCTTTATGAATCTGTTAAAGCTTCCGTTAAGCGGAACTCTTCGTATATTAATAACCGGAAGACCTAAAAGATCCTCTGTATACGGTCTTGTCGGTATCACATTGTTATAGTCCGGAATGAACTTGGTGTGAACCCCCGACTTCTCACACACTGCAACAATGCTCTCAAGCTTGACATACTCCGCTATACTCAGTGTAATTGCAATCTCATCAAGTTCATTCTCCAGGAGAAGCCCCTCAAGCCTGTCAATCTTTCCTATAACCTCCTCGCCCCGATACTTGGTTCCGATACTTATGTTATCGTCGAGTATTCCCAATATATGATAACCCCATTGCGGATTCAGCTTTATTCTGTCAATATATCCTTCAGCCGCACGACTGTATCCGACGAGGAGTATATGTTTCTGGTTGAAGCCCTTATTCCTTATGTTGCGCAGAACACGTCTTATCAGATTTCTGAACACAATCTCAACAGTATTGTTGATGACATAAAATATGAACATCATCTGTCTTGAGAAGTGTGCCTGATGAAGCATATACAGCGATAAAATAAATATAACAAGTCCTGCCGTATTGGACTTAATAATATTTCCCGCTTCCTCCTTAACCGTCTGCATTCTCTTCGGACTGTACACATTAAAAAAATAGTATAAGATGAGATACAGCGGTATTATGCACAATAAACCTGTGATATACATCGCGTTCATCATTGTGTGTCCATCATCAAAGAACTTGATTCCCCATGCAAGCGCATAAGAAACCGCTATTATAATTGCATCCAAAAGCACATGTAATCTGTTAAAATATTTCTGATTACTCTTAATCACCGGTGCCTCCAATAATTCTGATTCATTGTGCATGCAAGAACAAGCTTTCGTGGCAGCTTTTTGTATGCCCGTCCAAGCTTATAACCTGCAAGTCTGAAAAAACTGTTAATATAAAAATACGGAATATAATATGCCGCTCCCTCATGTACGAGCAGCGAAGTCATCTTTTTAATATATTTTAACCCTTCACTCTCAGATGATACCCTGTTAAAGACATCGGGATTATCCGTCTGTGATACTCCGAGGTCGAAATTTCTGTGGAACTGCTGCATATTGGTATAGTTATGAGAGTGTATAACTTTGGCATCCGCCTTATAGTATATCCCATATCCTGCCATAAGAAACCTATATGCCATAATCATGTCTTCGTTGAATATCGTTCTTCTTATAAATCCTCCCTGCTCAATATACTTTGTCCTGTCATACATTGCACATACATCAGAACAGAAGAACGCTTTTATTCCCAGCCTGTCGATATCCTCTTTTCTCTTTATGCTGCTTTTTTCCGGATAGTTGAACTGTCTTGCAAGCCGCTCAATTATCCGGCATTTGTCGTCCGGCAGCTGTCTTGCATACGCCACGGCAATTTCCGGTGTCTTAAAACACTCTAACAGCTTCTCAACCAGTCTGTCATCGGCCGGAACCGCATCCTGCGTCATGAGGAGACAATAGTCCGCGTCCGAACCCATTATCCCCTCATGTCTGGTACGACCATGGTCAAACTCATCAGGCTCTATATGCCTTATTTTGATAACTCCATCATACTCAAAGCGGCTCTCATCATAGTACTGTCTTCCCGTATTAATGACACATATCTGTCTTATTCTGACAGTCTGTATTTCGAGCATGTGTAGAAGTCCTGCATACTTCTCATCCGGCTTGCACACCGGAATAATCACATCAATAACCGGATTATCCATTTTCTTTTCCCCTACAGGTTTTAAAGCTTCTAACGCCTTCTTGCCGTTGTCTCATTCTCATCAGCCGAAGTCCCTTCTGTATCGCCCGTGATAACCACATTGACCGTCACATCTCCGACAAGTGTATAATTGTTGCTATCCTCCGACATTATGACAGGAACCGTGTACTCGCCCGGTTCATATCCCTTAAGGTCAATATTGGCATTTAAAACATCCATGTTAAAGCTATCATGAGTACTCTGAATTGCGCTTATTTTGACTTCAATGTAGGCGTTCTCTATCTCTGCCTCAAGGCCTTCCTCAAGATTGTTGATAACTATACCGTTCTTTCGAATTATATAGCTCTTGACAATCTCAGGTTCAACTTCTATATGAACAACAAGCTCTGTCGTTCCTGATACAATGCGATAACTGCCCCTGAGATAATTTGCAATGTTTACCGTGCAATCCTGACTTTCCGTTATATTCTCAAGCTCAATGGCATCACTTGGTATCGCCAATGTGTTTATGGCTGCAAGGCTATCGCTTGTTCCCGCAATCTTAATCTGGTCAAAGCTCTGTGTATATTCAATCAGCTTGTATCCGTCAGCAGTTGTAACCGTAGGAATAACCGTTACCGTTATCCACTTGGTAGGCAGAATCTCAACATTAAGCTTTAAGCTGTTTCTGCTGAGCTGAAGTGAAGAAGAATCAATCACATTTCCATCCCCATCATAGAACACAGGTGTTACCATCTCGCTGACAGACTGCATCATATTCGAAACATCGTAAGAAATCACGGCACTGGCAATCTTTTCGATGACACTCGCTGCCCCCGTTACCTCTATCTTGTTCTGAGATATTGATTTTTCTCCAAGGACATAGTTATCTGCCGGAGAGCCCGTTATATTAATCGTTATCGGAATCTCCTCAGTCTCTTTGTTGTCGATATTCAGCTTGACAACCTGTACCTTGGAGGTTATCTCCTTAATGTCACTCTTGACATCAGATTTTATACATTCGATGGTTATATTTGCCGAGTCGGTGAGCGGACTCAACTGGCTTAAGTCTGCATAGGCGACGAAATCAGAAGCCTTAAGATCCTTGGCAACACTCTCAGGCGCCCTTACCGTAATCGTAATCACGCTGCCCGAATCCACCTCATATATATATCCCTTGTCCGTGAGATCATCATCGTTTCTCAGTTCAACATTAATACCGGAAATCGTCTTTTTTACAAGGGGATCGTCAATATTCATGACAACCCACCATACAATAACGGCAATCAGAAGGGCAAGAATCTTAAGTCCTATATTATTGAATATCTTTTTCTTCATTAGACCTGCCTCCCCTCTTCCATATCTTAATGCGCTTTCCTGAATCGAGATTACCTATCTTAAGCAGCTCAAGCTTATTGTGCAGATACTCGGCATCCACATTTCTCACAAGCTCCCCGTTATGTGCAACAGATACCTTTCCCGTCTCCTCAGATACAATTATAACAAAGGCATCCGTCGCCTCACTCACACCGGCACCGGCACGATGTCTTGTTCCAAGTTCCTTGCTGAGTTCCATATTATCCGAAAGAGGAAGATAACATGTAGCTGACACAATTCTGTTTCCGCGAATAATGACAGCTCCGTCATGAAGCGGAGTATTGTGCTCAAATATATTTATAAGAAGCTGATTCGTCACATAAGCGTCTATATTAATTCCCGTCTTTATATAATCTTCAAGATTAATCTTCTGTTCAATCACTATAAGTGCACCTGTCTTTTTCTTTGCCATCTCATATGATGCCTTGACAAGTTCATTGACAGTCTTTTCACTGAACAGCTCCAGCTTCTCCTTGGAGTCATCGAACTGGAACAATCCCGCAAAGTACTTCTTGTTGCCGAGCTGCTCAAGTGCCTTTCGAAGCTCCGGCTGGAATATAACCACAAGTGCAATCAATGCAACGTTGATTGTCTTTCCGGCAATCCACAAAATTGTTGTAAAATGAAACACATAGGCTATAAGTGCAAAAAGGATTATAACAAGGATGCCCTTCAGCAGATTCCAGGCCCTGCTGTTTTTCATCCATAGTATAATATGGTACAAAAAGAAAGCGATGATTAAAATTTCCGCGATATCCGAAAATTCCACACCCGGTCTGTAAATATTATTCACAAAATCTCCAAAAAAATTTGTCAATGCACCCATGCCTATTCTTCCTCTTTATTTTTCTTCCTCATCCTCAAGATTGAGTACGTCACGCTCGTATGCCATCCGGCGTTCCGACTCATCCGGCTCAGTATTCTCATCCGCACCGTAAGAGTCCCTCACATCATATTCTTCTGCCTTCTGAGTTCTGCTGTTAATCTTCTTTACCTTTACATCTGTAACTGTCATGTTGAGCTTAGGAACAGCCTTCACATAATAATAATAGTCGTCATCCTCAAACTGTACTCTCTCAGTTCTCGAATAATCCACGGAAAATATGAAGAAGTTGAGAACCAGTCCTATCACTATTGAAATTACAATACCGACAATAAGTCCCGGCATGCTGAAGCTTAACGAGAGCATCACATGTGACATCACGACAAGTACCGCCTCGACAACACTTCCTGTCACAATCGCAATAATCCATGAACGGTCTATTGAAAAGCTCCTGATTACATGCACAAGGACTATCGTTGCGGCAAACACAATGCCCATAACAAGCATTTCCTTATTCAAAATCGTATTGTCCATTATAAATGTCAGCTTAGTGACAAACTCACCCTCGCCAAATGATGATACCGACGCCATGAACTCTGAGCAGAATGCCAATGTAAAATACAGATACGTTCCAAAAAATGCAGGAACGATTCCCACAGCCCCTGCTGTCAGTCCGACAATAACCGGAGCCGCATACGGAATATGCAGCATAAACATCACAGGAACAAGCAAAAGCACATACCCCGTCTTTGGTGAAAATACATAATATACAAGCAAAAGTATGAGCAGCATAACAAGTGTTATTATGGCAAACTCAATTGAAATTTCATATATCTGCAATACAATCAGAATGCAGCCTGCAAGTGCCGTAACTCCCGCCGGAAGAAAAGCACATACGGCAGACAATAATATAAGCACAAAAACACTTGATGCCGCCGAGCTGTATCCTGTCATTCCTCTTATAAGCATAAAGGATATAAACGCCGCGGCAAATTTTAATATGTGGCTTATAACCATATCATATCTGCCGTACAGACGCTGTAGTCCGTCTTTAATCTTTAATAACTCCGTCATTACCTTTCCTCCCCGTTATCTTCCTCTTTTTTCTCCTCGCGGGTAAGCTTATCAATCTTCTTAAGTCGACTAATATACATTCTCATTCCGCTTTCATATTCATTGTAGCGTAACGAGAATACAAAATATGATACCACCTGAAAAGCAATCAGTAGAAGTACATATATAACGATAAGCGTACTTCCCAGGCGTCTGTAATCTATCTTCGTAAGATTATTCACAATATATTCAAATCTGTATACACATATCAAGGCAAGTGTAAGAAAATACCCAAGTGTTATCCCTATTCCTGCAAACAACATGTGCATTCCGATATAATCTCCACGGTAATACACGGCATTCTTAAGTTCCTTCTTCCCTTCATGTTTCTCATACATGGCCGTTCTTGCCATAAGTCTGACTTTGCGCTTATTAATCATCAAATCTCCTTACATTACACCCGATTTATCATATAATTATAACATATCCCATGAAAATTAACAGTATTTTTTCTATGGATTATAGACTATTATCTGCGAGTGTGCATTTGCGGCAGGCATAACAAATCTTACCTTTCTTCCTCCGCTGTTGATTGTTCTGTCACTCGTGAATGTGCAGTATGTATTCCACACCGAATCCGCCGTGTCCGGAAGCAGGTACGAAAGTGCACTTCTTACCGCCATATCAAACTCATTCGAACGCTTCTTAATATATATATGTACGCTGTCGGATTCAACAATCACCTCACCGTAGTAGTCGTCATCAACCTCGTAGATGGCAGCATTTGGAAGATACTGTGTAAAACCGCTTCCTGAGAGAACCGCAAACATCTCATCCGTGTTGATTGGTGAAGCCGGCTCTGTAGCCGGAACTTCATACACTGTTGTCGTCTCCTCGGCAGTGTTCTGTGTCTCACTGTCAGGTTCAGCTGTCGAAGCAGCATCCGTATTCTCACTGCCGCCGTTATAATTATTGCCGGCGCCATTATTATAACCGTTATCACTGCCATTATTGCTGTCTGCAGGGTATGTCACCGTTTCGGATGAATCACCGCCCTGCTCACTTCCATTCTGTGTCTGTGTTTTATTGTCCGTATTGTTCACTTTCTGACCATTCATCGCATCCAGCGAAGGGAATCCCATGTCAGAGACCGAATCGGCACTCTTTACTCCCTCTATCGCAATCGCCGATGAATATTTATCTGCCGTAGCCGTTATCGCTGCAACACCCTCACCGACAATTCTCACCACGCCATTGTCATCCACTATAACCGCATCCTCATTGCTGCTCGACCACATCACAGCCTGTGCAAGCTCCATAGGATTAGATGAAACCGTAAGGTTATATGACTGTCCTATATACGCGGTAAATGATGATGCATCTATATTGATATACTCCTCATCGGCACTGTAATGCTTAGAGCCATCATCCGTCAACGGACTGTCATTTATCTTTCCCGTCCTGCTCACAGTCTCTATCAGAAGCACTAACGCCAGCATTATCGCAACCACTCCGGAGCCGAAAAGAAGCCCCACCAAAGGTCCGAGTATATTGTTGCTCTTCTTTTTTCTTCTCTTTTTTACATTCTTCGCCATACACACCCTCCGGTAATTATATACTACCCTTATTGAATATGAAAATCAAGTTGAGATTTACATTATAGAAATATAAGCTATAATAGTTTACAGGGCAAGCCCCTTATTAAAATTGTTAAAAGGATTTTTACCATGAAACTGATATTTATAAGACATGCCGAACCCGATTACAGCATTGATTCACTGACACAGAAGGGCTTTGAGGAAGCTGAGCTGCTCGCAAAAAGAACCGCCTCCTGGCGCGTCACCGACTTTTACTCGTCCCCTCTCGGACGTGCGGTGAGGACAAGTGAACCCACATTAAAATGCCACAACAGAACCGCGGTAATCTATGACTGGCTTCAGGAATTCCGCGTACCCGTCTCCTCTGAGGGCAGAGCTGACGGCAAGACAATTCCGTGGGATTTTATGCCTGAGTATCTCAACCGTTATCCAGAGCTTCTTGACGCCGCCCACTGGCTTGACACACCCGTTATGAAAAGCGGAAACGTAAAAGAAGCCTACACCCATGTATGCGGCAGCTTTGATGAGCTTCTCACAAAATACGGCTATGTCCGTGACGGACTGGCATACCGTACAGCCCACACGGAATCAAGCTGTTCCTACATGGTCTACAATGGCACCACCACGGAATGCATGGCGAACCATTCTGACGATGAACCTGTACTTGTATTCTTCTGTCATCTCGGAATCATGCTCTGCATCATGTCACACCTTTTAAACACTTCTCCGGTTACACTATGGCAGGGATTTTTCACCCCTCCAAGCTCCGTCACTGTTCTCTCTGCCGAGGAACGGATTCCGGGACTTGCATATTTCCGCTGTCAGATGCTCGGAGACACTTCACACCTCAGACTAAATGGCGAACCGGTGTCCTACTACGGAGGATTTGCGCCGCCGTTTCAAGGGTGAGAGTAAAAATCATTTACCAAACATATTCAGGTGTCAAAACATGCAGCTCTGATTTTTATGTGTATATCCTGTTATAATTATGCATATCAGCTCCGTTGTACGAAGCAAGTTGTTCTAAGGCCTCTGAAAAAAGTATTTCTGCTTCCGCCACCGTTGCAAAATCAGCCATCCATGGCTGTTTGCAACTCAGCCGGCATCCATGCCGTCTGTGGCTGTACCATAAACAGAGTCCTAAGAACAACTAAGCTTCTCCCAAAAGTCGTGATATGCATAATCATAACATGATATACATATTAAGGGTATGAAAATATGTTTTGACACCATTTACACTTCAAGAGTACTTCTTGATTTAGTGGCATTTCCAATCCGGACATACTACATTCATAATCAACACGACGAATTGTTCGGGCTTTCTTAGTTGTATTTTTAGTTTGACCATATTTTATTCCCTTGCATACCGCAAGCATTGCTTGCAGTACTGCCACCAATAAGTATCCACTGTCAGTTCAACAAATAAAGTCATGGCAGTCCTGCGATTTAGCGACAGCTTTAGCAGGATGTCATGACTTTATTCGTTGAACGTCCGTATATTTAATTAATCACTTATTTTCTGCTCATTATGTCTCTTGAAGAAGCTTTTGGTCTCCGCAATTACCACCCCGCTGAGTGCAAATATTGCTATCATGTTTGGAATTGCCATGAGTCCGTTGAAGATATCGGCAATCGTCCACACAGCCTTCACGGTCATGTACGGTCCGATAAACACGGCAAGTATGTAGAGCCAGCGGTATACCTTGACAACCTTCATCTTTCCGCCCGTCAGATACTCGAGACACCTCTCGGAATAGTAGTCCCAGCCGAGGATTGTCGTGAATGCAAAGAACACAAGGCAGAGCATAAGAAGGAATGATGATACAACCTGCGGTATCGGAAGTCCCTGATTGAACGCATAGGTCGTAACCGCAACGCCTTCTAAGCCTTCGACCTGCCATGCACCTGTGATAACTATTGCGAGTCCCGTCATCGTACATATAATGATTGTATCAACAAAGGTTCCCGTCATTGATACAAGTCCCTGTCTTACAGGCTCCTTGGTCTTAGCTGCCGCTGCCGCAATAGGTGCCGAGCCGAGTCCGGCTTCGTTGGAGAATATTCCTCTTGCGATACCGCTCTGCATGGCAACGATTATGCTTCCAACGATACCTCCCGTGACTGCCCTTGGGTTAAATGCCCCTTTAACAATTGTCACAAACGCCGCCGGAATCTCTTTCACATTGCACACGAGAAGCACCACGCTGATAACCACATAAATGATTGCCATAAAAGGCACGATAACCTGGGACACATTAGCTATTCTCTTGATTCCGCCGATTAACACGAGTGCCACACACAGGCTCAGTACAAGTGAAGCTATCACAACCGTCCATGAATATGTACCTATTCCCGGTATTGTAACCGCATGCATCGTATCCGGATCGAAAAAATTCTTAACAGCAGATGCAATACCGTTTACCTGCGAAAATGTTCCTATTCCGAAAAGACCTACGCACACTCCGAAAAAGGCGAACACACATGCAAGCCACTTCCATTTCTTTCCCATACCTCGCTCAATATAATAGAAAGGTCCTCCGAGCGAATGGTGATTCTCATCCACAACACGGTACTTTACTGCAAGAAGCCCCTCAGCGTACTTTGTCGCCATTCCGAAGAATGCCGCAACCTCCATCCAAAAGAGTGCTCCCGGTCCGCCCGCGCATATAGCCGTGGCGACACCTACAATATTACCTGTTCCTATAGTAGCCGATAACGCTGTACAAAGTGCTCCGAAGGATGTGACCTCTCCGTGTCCGTCCTCCTCGTTCTTAACCATCCACTTAAGCGCAAGCGGAAGCTTCCTTATCTGTAGAAGCCCCATTCTCACGGTCAGGTATATTCCACCCGCAAGAATAAGCACCATAAGAGGCACTCCCCAGACAACGCCGTCAAGCCATGTAAGTATCCTGTTGATTTCCTGTAGCATGTGATATCCTCTCTTGTTCAAAATTTTTAGATTAATTTTATATCACTTTAATAATTTAATCAACTGAAACTTTCTATGAAATATTTACTATAAAATCGAGTATACAAAGACACCTTTTCTGCCGGAAGCATTAAATTAATTTTATGCCTCGGTATAATACTGTGCCTGCGCATTGTAGAGCTCGTAATAGCTTCCGTGAAGCTTAAGAAGCTCCTCATGCGTTCCGCTCTCCGCTATACCTCCATGTTCAAGCACCACAATCTTATCACAGAAACGACAGCTGCTCATCCTATGTGATATGTATATTGACGTCTTATCGCCCACAAGCTCATTGAAATTTTCATAGATTTCCGCCTCCGCAAGCGGGTCAAGTGCCGCCGTCGGTTCATCCAGTATGACAAACGGTGCATCCTTGTAGAGTGCTCTCGCTATGGCTGCCTTCTGTGCCTCACCACCGGATAAGCTCTCACCGTTGGCACTTTCATGATCTATACAGGTGTGTACACCGTCTCTCATGCGCGCCACACGCTCGGTGAGCCCGACCTTTTCAAGCACCTCCTCAACCCTTTTATAATCGACCTTCTCAGAGCCGGCGATATTCTCGTCAAGAGGAAAATTGAACAGCTTGAAATCCTGAAAAACAACCGCAAATATTCTCATGTACTCGTCGTAATCGTACTTTCCTATGTCAATTCCGTTGAGAGTAATCTTTCCTGATGTCGGCTCATACATGCGGAGAAGCAGCTTCACAAGCGTAGTCTTTCCTGCTCCGTTTCTGCCGACAAGTGCAAGTTTTTCACCCACAGTCAGCTTGAGGTTCAGATTTTTAATTATGAAATTTTCTGTCCCCGGATAGGCGAACGACACATTTTTAAACTCAAGCTCATACTCGTTGTCATCGCGCTTTTCTGTCGGAAGCGTGCCGTCATAGTGCATATTAGGTCTGTTTATGAACTCCTCATAATATTTGAGATACTCATTGCTGTACTCAATGCGTATTTTTTTGTCCAAAATATTTCTTATGCTGTCCATGAGCGTGATTATCGCACCCGCGTACATGAGAACGTCACCTACGGATACACTGCCGTAGACCGCTCTCATCGCAATATACGAATATATCACTCCCGCCAAAAGCTGTAATATGAATGCAAGCATACCGCGAAGCTTTCCGTTAGTCACAATCATCTTCACAATGTCAGGCGTTGTCCTTAACATTTCCTTGTTTCTTTTTATTACATAATCCGCAAGGTTATACATTCTGATGTCCTGCGCATTGTCCTCGATTGTCATGACACTGTCCCAGTATGCAGCCTGAGCATTTATCCTGTAATTATCCTCCTGAACTTTAAGATAGAGTTCTCCAAGATACTCCGATACCTTGCGGCAGACAATCAGTATTCCCGCAAATACCGCCACAAGCACCGCCGTGCTCACCAAGAGCACAATGGCATTCTCTTTTCCGAGGGCAGCCTTTGTGAGCATCACTCCAACAAAAATTACCGCAAACACCGCCTGCGAGACATAGATAAAAAATTCATAAATGTCCTGAAGCTGATAATATATTCCGCCGTTTGAGTTCCCGCTCTGCCTCACTCTCCTGAACGAATCCAAGGTATCCTTCTTTTCAAGTTCCTCGTATTCAAGTGCGAACGCTTTTTTTACCGTTCTTTTCCTGGTTTCAACCTCACTCGGGCGGCTGTAAAAATCAAATACCTGTCTTGAGAGCCTCGATGTAAGCGTGATGGCAAGAACAATCAGAACAAGTCTCACCACATATTTTTCCGCCAAATCATAGTTATTTATAAGAAGCGAGTCAATTATTCCCGCATACAAAAAGCTGTTGACGTATGCCACCGCTGCCGATCCCACGGTTCCTGCGACCAGCACAACCTTCATAAGCGGAAAGCCCTCCGACTGAAACATGCAGTAATTCCACATAGCCTTTAAGTTCATTCTCTCCGCTTTATTCCCTGATTTTCTGCTCATCTGTCCGCACCTCCGCTCTTCTCCTCATCGTGATAGTATCTGCTCTGCACTTCAAAGAGTTCTGCATAAATACCGTCTGCACGCATCAGCTCCTCATGCGTTCCCTGTTCCTTAATTCTGCCGTTCTCAAGCAGAATAATGTTGTCACAGAATCTTGTCGACGCAAGACGATGTGATATGAAAAGCATGCTTTTTTCCCTGAGCGTGGTATTGTAGGTTTCATACACTTCATTCTCGGCTATCGCATCAAGTGCCGCCGTAGGCTCATCGAGCAGAACAAGCTTCGGATTTCTGTAAAGCACCCTCGCAAGAAAAAGCTTTTGGTACTCTCCGCCGGACAGCTTTATTCCGTTCTCCGAAATATCCTTTCCCAGATAGGTTCTGCTTCCGTCCTTCAGCGAGGACACCTTATCACCAAGCCCCGCCTGTCTTATCACACTGTCAACTATCTCATAATCAACATCTTCGCTCAGTGCAATGTTGTCTGCGATTGTACATGAAAGTGCAAGCGGCTTCTGCGAGATGGCCGCAAGCTGTCGATTGTACGCTACAAGGTTAAGCTTCCTTGTGTCAACCCCGTTTATGTATACGGTTCCCTCCGTCGGGATATAGAGGCCTGCCATCAGCTTTGCAATTGTTGATTTTCCTGCACCATTAAGCCCTACAAGCGCGATGTGCTCACCGTTTTTAATCTTAAACGATACATCGCTCAATACATTCTTTTCTGAACCGTGGTATCTGTAGCAGACATGGTCAAATATAACCTCTATACTGTCAAATCCATTATCCGGTATGCTACCCTCGTCTTCCATTCCCTTTTTAAGCTCCAGTGCCTCCCTGTAGTTGTCGACCTTGTGGCTGTTAAGTCTCATGTCAGAATATGTCTTTGCAATCTGTGATATCCATGCGGCAAAACCGCCCACCAGCCCGAGATAGAACACGAACTCGCCTATCTGCATGCCATGTCTTAACCTGTATATGAGATAAATGTAACACACAAGGTCGCGCCCTGCCGCAGCAGCCGTGTCAATAACATCAGCTGCAATTCTCGCCGCATAGTATTTTCTCATTATTCTTTTATTGTCCTTAATCACCTTGTCGTACTTTCCCACAATCCAGCCCGACAGACCGAACACTCTTATATCCTTTCCCCCTGCCGTATCCTCGGCGAGACAGTCTATATATCTCTCAACACGGTTATTCCTTGCAGCTCTCTCCTCCGTCTTTATATTCACTCTATTGGAGAGCTCAGATACAAGTGCACTGATTACGGGCATTCCCACCAGCATGAGCATCAGTCGTATATCAATCCTGCCTACAATGAGCGCATATACAATCAGCCCGAGTACATTTGTCGCAAAGGTCTGAAGATTTCTTATTATGCCCTCCGTGCCGCTAAAATCTCCTGAGACCGCATCGCGTCCCTTTCCAAGCACATTCCTGACATCATCATTTTCATAATCCTCAAGCGATATGTCCAGATACTTTCTGTTGATTTCAAACAGGTAATATTGAACCCTGATGAATCCCGGTATGTTGGAACTTAATTTCTGTATAAATGTATACAGCCATGCCGTAAGTCCGTACACGGCAAAAATGCTCATCGTCGTTCCGACTATGACAGGCAGCGACATTCCGCCGCCAAGCATTGACACCACAGCCGAGCCTGCCGCCGACGCAAATATCGGCATTATAACAACTGTAACCGACTCCAGAACCATCACAAGCGGATACGCCGGATGTTTTTTTAATATGTCCGCGAGCAGAAAAACAAGATTTCCGAATATGCTGTGTCTCTTTTTTTCTTTCTTTGTTGTTTTAGTATTTTTATCCATAGTTTTTCTCCTAATCAGCTTTTCTGTCCACATAATACCGGTTATTTTTCCACACAACCAAAAAATGCACGAACTGTAAAAATTCGTGCATGAATTGCTGTGCTACAGCGGAAGCATTACCTCGGTCACAAACACTCCCGGCTCGTTCTTGCGGTTGATGTAACCGTCATATTTCTCCACAATATTGTTGATTCTTTTAAGTCCGTGTCCGTGGTCGCCGCGCTTGTTTGAAATATACTCCTCGTCAAGCTTGCGCACAACCTCATTCGTCGCATTCGTCACCGATATGTATAACTGTTCCTTAAACGGAGCGATATACAGGCGCAAAAACTGCTCCTCGACAGGAAGCTTTCTGCAGGACTCGACGGCATTGTCGATAAGATTACCGATTAGAACGCACAAATCAATGTCCGAAACAGTCAGGCTCTTAGGGATAACCGCCTTGTAATCGCACTTGATGCCATTCTCCAGTGCAAGCGACACCTTGGCATTCAGTATAGCATCGACGTTAAGATTTCCCGTGTCAAAAAGCAGTCTGATATCATCAAGGTCGACCTCAAGATTATCAAGATATTTTTTGGCTTCCTCTACATTGTCCTTTGCAAGATATGCCTTAATCGACTGCATATGGTTGTGGTAGTCATGCCTCCAGCCGCGCATCGTCATGTATATATTCTGAACCTCCTGCATCTCGTTGGACATAAGCTTATTCTGGTACTCGATAATTGTTCTCTCATAATGGCGCTTGGCAATTCGGCTCACAAAGAATGTCATGAGCAGCACGAAAAGAGCAGCCGCTGCTGTAACCGCAATAATATATATGTTCATGTGTTCCTTCTTCTCTGTCATAATCAGTGCTTCATATTGTGCCGTATGAATGCACGGTTGAGCTCCTCATACATTCCACGGCTGACCGCAAGCTCCTGCCCGCCTTTGAGTCTGCACAGCTCCCTGCCTATCCGCGTGACTTTATCAATATTGACCGCGGCACTTCGGTGGCATCTGCAAAAAATATTCACGTTGCTTCCGGTCTTATCCGCACTGTCCGTGTCATCGTCCGCCCCGCGTGTGTTATCGCCCGCATTGAGCATTGCAAGCACATCCTTAAAGCTATCCTTGACGGTGAACTCCCCGCTCTCACAATGGATGGTCGTGTAATGTCCGTCCACCTCAACATAGAGTATGTCCGACTTGTCTATCTTGCGCTTCTGCCCTGAGACCTCAAGTATGACGTACTCCGCCATAGCCATGCCGCCCTGTGCACTGACACTGTTAAGCAGCTCATCAAGCTTCCCCTGTGTCACGGGCTTCATAATATACCTGAACGCCTCAACCTCATAGCCCCTGAACACAAAATCCGCATCCGAGGTTATGAATGCAAGCCTCACTTTCTTATCCGTGCTTCTTATTTTCTCGGCAAGCGAAAAGCCGTTCATGCCCTGCATCGAAATGTCGAGCAGTATCAAATCATACGCAAACAGCTCCGCCTCGTCCATCTCGAACAGGAACTCCTCCGCGCTCCCGTACAAATCGACATCGCAGGCGGCATTCTTTCTCGCGCCCCAGTTTTTAATCATATCCGACACATACTCCGCCTGTGCCGTCTCATCCTCACAATATGCTATTCTCAATATTTTGACCGTGCTTTCCATGTTATGTATTTCTCTGTATCCAACGCTATCTTACAATCCGCACATATCTCTTTAATTCATTGAGAAGGCATTCACACGCATCCTCCTCATCGTCAAAAGAGCCTATCTCCGACCTCTGTCCTCTTTCGCTGTAATATACCTCCCACCTGCCGTCAAAAAATCCTATACAGTATGCCTCGCTCGGCAGTCCGCCTCCAAGGTCGTACATATCCTTCGGTACTCTGTTTCTCTCCAAAATGTCTGCTAACTGTTCAATGGACATATTTTATCTCCATTCACCAAATCATAGTGTCTGTCTATCGCCTTTTCCGCCAGCTCATAGTCCGCCGAGACGACGCCCTCATATATATGTCTGTGACACTCCGTAAGCCCGGCTCGCACCGATTCGTCAGCATTGTATATGACGTGCTCGATGAACTCCTTATACACCTGTGTCACGGCATCCATGACCACCGCCATAAGGGCGTTGTCCGCGGCATTCACAAGCTCATTGTGAAAAGCATCATCCGCGGCTGCAAGCCTGTCAAGGCAGGCTGTTCTGTCTTTTTCGATACTTTTTGCCAGCTCCGCCTCCGCACACGCAATGTCGTCAAGGCAGGCTTTAAGCACAGTCTCATGCTCTGCATTGATTCTGTTTTTTATCACTGACCTGCACACGGTCTTTTCCATGCTACGTCTGAACTCACATATATCCCTTCGGGTTATACGCTTCAGTGCAAGCATCATGAGAATTATCTGCCCGATTGATTTGCCGGCATCACCCGATATATAGTTGCCGGAGCCCTGTCTGCGCTCAATTATTCCCATGCCGTGCAGTATGCTGAGTGCCTCCCTTGTGGAGTTGCGCCCTATTCCGAGGCTCTGTGCGATTGCCCGCTCCGTTGGAAGCCTGCTTCCAACCTCAAGCGTTCCGTCGTTTATAAGCTCATATATATACCCGATGGCCTTGGTATACTCCTGCATACCATTTTCATCATCTAACATAAGTATTTATCTCCATATCAATTCATCATAAAATAATATTATGATATCAGGGGCAAAAATATTTTTCCCTTATTTCATATTATCAAAATATTGTTTTCAAGTCAAAACAAAGCTGCTACCCAAACGCATCGTTCAAGTAACAGCTCCACTCTAAGCTTCCATCATTTTATATGAAATAGGAGAATATTGTCGCTCCAACTACCGTGAGCACTCCGGCAACCGCTATTGCAAGACTGCTCATCGCGCCCTCAACCTCTCCAAGCTCCATCGCCTTAGCCGTTCCGATGGCGTGTGATGCACTTCCGAGCGCAAGTCCCTTTGAGATAGGCTCTGTTATTCTGAAAAGCTTACATATAAGCTCCCCGAAAATATTGCCGATAACTCCGGTAACTATGATTACAGCAACCGTTATCGTCACATAGCCTCCGAGTTCATCAGACACTCCCATTCCGATTGCCGTGGTAATTGACTTTGGAAGAAGCGTAACATACTCCTCATGTGTCAGTCCCATGAGCTTTGCGAGCACGAACACCGTCACGAGACTTGTTATAACTCCCGACACAATTCCGAACATGACCGCCTTAAAGTTATCCTTAAGAAGCTGCCACTGTTCATACAAAGGTATTGCAAGACACACTGTTGCAGGTGTAAGAAACCAGCTTATATACGATGCTCCTTTGTTGTACACCTCGTAGTCGACATCTGCGACAACGAGAACAATTATTGTTGCTGCAATAGATATTAAAAGCGGATTTAAAAATCCGAACTTAAATTTTTTCTTTAAAAAATATCCTGCTATGTATGCGAGGAGGCTTATCGTCACTCCCGCAAATAATGAATCCTCAATAAACTCCGTCATTTTTATACCTCACTTATTCTCAGCTTCGTGCTTCCTGTACATTTTTCTCCTGTGCCTTTGCACCGGCTTTCTTCTCAGCACGTTTTCTGTCCTTTTTGATAATCCACTGCGAGCTTCTGCCCGCCACACCCATGACGGTTATTATTGTCACAACGGTTATTATGCTGACCGGAAGCAAAAGAGGCTTTAAAACACTCCACGATGACATAAGTCCTACTCCTGCCGGTATAAACATAATCGGCATAATCTCGATCAAGAACTTGCCGACATCCTTAACCGCGTCAAGCTTTATGAAACCTGTCATAAGTCCGATAAACATAATCACCATTCCGTATATGCTCGCCGGAATCGGAAGCGGAAGAAGATACTTTAGCAGTTCGCCGACAAAGGTTATTCCTATAATTATTAAAAATTGATGCAGATATTTCATTTTGTTGTGTCCTTTCGTAGTGTTCGCAAATGAGGTAAAAGAAATCCCATTCTGCAAGCAGGCTAGCTCTTTATCTATTGATGAGCTTATTGCAAAATTGGTAGCACCAATTCGGTGCTACCAAAGAATTATACTCTCGTTATATGTTTTGTCAAATGTCAAATGTGACAAATTTTACCTTCTGTTAAGGTCTTCTTCCGTCATAAATGTTCCGCTCAGCGAGGCATTTATCTCTGACACCTCACGAATACCCTTGATGTAATCATCATAAATATCCCACAAGTCCATATCACAATCGTTAAGACCATCATCATCAGGTATCCACTGCTTAATAAGAGCAATGCGTTCCTCCTTCGTGGTGTCTTTTATGAGAATGCTTTTATTCTCCATGATGTTTTCCTCTCATTTCTCACTTATCGGGGTCAAGCGGCAGAACATGTTATCACACTTCTTATGCGTTCGTGTGTTTATATTTATGTATATCAGCTCCGTTGTACGAAGCAAGTCATTCTAATGACTCTGCAAAATCTTCTTATACTTCCGCCATCGTTGCAAAAACAGCCATCCTTGGCTGTTTGCAACTCAGCCGGCATCCATGCCGTCTGTGGCTGTACCTTAAACAGAGTCATAAGAATAACTAAGCTTCTCCCAAAAGTCGTGATATACATAAATATAACACATCACACATATTAAGATTGTGAAAATATGTTTTGCAACCTGCATTTATTTTCGCGGTTAAAGAGCCCATTACTATAAATAAACAGTTGTACAATTTTACCGTTACACTGCCGGACCTTTTTGAACGTGTCGGCGTTTAACGGCTGTGTTTTAGCCGTTTATGCGCCGCTACTCGTTCAAATGAGTGGAAACGCGTCCGGAAGGGTATCGGTAAAATTGTACAACGTCCGTTTCAAATAATAATTGCAGCCCTCAATCCCTGAATGTTCTGAGTGCCTCGATGGTGCGCTCAATCAACTCGTCAAGGCTCCAGCCGAGCATATCCGCGCCTCTCTCGATAACCTCTCTTGAGCAGCCTGCAGCAAAGCCCTTGCTCTTGTACTTTTTCTTAACCGACTTAAGCTCAAGGTCCTGCACGCTCTTAGACGGGCGCATAATCACAACGGCACCGATAAGTCCTGTGAGCTCATCAACCGCATAGAGAACCTTCTCCATCTCATGTTCAGGCTTGATGTCAACCGTTATCGCATAGCCGTGGCTCGCCGTAGCGTGGATTATTCTCTCATCCACACCGCGCTCGCGCATAATCTCCTGACTCTTTATGCAGTGCTCCTGCGGATACATCTCAAAGTCAAGGTCGTGAAGTATTCCGACAACCTCCCAAAAATCCGCCTCGTCACCATAGCCTAACTTCTCAGCAAAATATTTCATCGTCTTTCCTACAATCTCGGCGTGCTCAAGATGGAACTCATCTTTATTATATTCCGTAAGTAATGCCCAAGCTTCTTCTCTGTTCATGCTATTCCTCCTGCTTTTTGCAGAGGTCTTTCACAACCTCTCCCGCAATGATAAGTCCGGCAACCGATGGCACGAATGCCACGCTGCCCGGAATGTCCCTTCTCTCCGTACACTTATGCTGTGCTCCCGGAGGACATATGCAATGGTTACGACAGCTTATCGCCATATCCTCGATTGGTCTTGTAGGCTGTTCCTCTGAATATACCACCTTAAGCTTCTTAACGCCGCGCTTCTTCAACTCTCTTCTCATTACCTTCGCAAGCGGACAAACCTTGGTCTTATATATGTCAGCTACACGGAACTGACTTCCGTCAAGCTTGTTGCCCGCTCCCATACTGCTTATTATAGGTATGTTCATCTCCTGAGCCTTCATCACGAGACTTATCTTTGCCGTCACCGTGTCGACTGCATCGACCACATAATCATATTCCTCAAAAGGAAACTCATCCGCATTCTCAGGCAGGAAGAAGCACTTATGCACTCTTACGTCAGCGTCCGGATTAATTTCCAAAATTCTCTCCTTCATCACATCCGCCTTATACTTTCCTACCGTCTTTCTTGTCGCTATAATCTGGCGGTTGAGATTGGTGAGACACACCTTATCATCATCTATCAGGTCAAAAGCACCCACTCCGCTTCGCACAAGTGCCTCGCAGACGTAGCCGCCCACTCCTCCTATGCCAAATACCGCCACTCTTGAATCTTTCAGCTTGTCCATTGCCTCTTTTCCGAGCAGCAGCTCTGTTCTTGAAAACTGTGTAAGCATTCTTTTCCTCCAAATCAATTTACTTATGCTGTAAAATCTACTATAATTCCTCATGATTGGAATTTCAAGTGGTAATTCCCAGTATTTCACTCGATTTTATGATGATGTCACGGCATATTCCGGCATATATGCAATAACTATGATTTTTTTATAAACAATCGAACCTGACTCTTGAATTTTCTCACTATAATATATACAATATAGAAACATTAATTTATCTTACATCAAAACATCATAACGTCAAGCATTATGCGAGATTATGAACCAGGCGGTTGCGAAACGCAATTTTGGTGATAAACAGTTGTACAAATTTAACAAATTCGCAAGCAGGTACTATGAAGTCGCCGGTACTTAGGCAGTGTATTTTACTGCGTTATGTACCGTTGCGTGATTCATGTAGCGAAAGCGTGCCTGTGGTGAATTGTTAAATTTGTACAACGTCCGCTTTCAAATATATAGTTTCGCAATTGCCTAAATATTTTAAGCAAATGAAAGGAGACTAATTTTATGTACGAATTTACAGATGACTGCTTAATACATATTGACGAGATAGACAACGAACACAGACAGTTGTTCTCACTTCTCAACGGGTCAATCACAATGGTTGCCGAGACAGATGATGTGACTGCCATCGCCAATAATCTCGTGACAAAGCTCAAGGACTATGCACTGAATCATTTTGCACACGAGGAGGCATACATGGAGAGCATCCATGATCCAGAGCTCAGACTTCAGAAGCGCGAGCACGCAGCTTTCGCCGAGAAGATTAACTCCTTCGCACTCGACACAACATCGAAGGAGGCTGCAAGGGAATCCTTAAACGAGCTTCTCCGCTACCTCGTGAGATGGCTCTACAGACATATTTTGAGCAGCGATATGATGATAGGCAAGACCGAGCCGAACGATCCGTTCGCATTCACAGACCGCTTTAAAACGGGAATAGAGCTTGTCGACGACGAGCATCGCACACTCTTTGAGATAATCAAGGAGACCAACGACTTAATCTGCGCCGAGCACCTTCACGACAAGTACGACAAGATTATGGAGCTCCTCGCAAAGTTAAAGGATTACACCGAGTTTCATTTCCACGACGAGGAAATGCTCATGGAGCGCATAGGCTATCCGGGACTTGAGGCACAGAAGCATGCTCATGCCGCATTTGTCGAGCGCCTTGTCGACATCGACCTCAACACGCTCGATGAGATTGACAATGACCAGCAGTCATACCTTCTTGACCTCATCAACTTCCTTATAAGCTGGCTTACAAACCACATTCTTGTAAGTGATAAAAAGATTGGGGAATATGTAAGGCAAAATAATATCACTCTGTAAGCCATAAACGCCGCAGTGTGCATCCGCGCGGAGCGTTTTTGTGTAATGGGAACGAAGTTTCCTATTACATAAAAAACACCCGAAGGGTAATTGCTCTCAACAATGAGAGTATCTGCCCTCCGGGTGATTTTTTACGCCATAGCGTTAGCTACCTTATACTTGTAAAGCATCTCGGCATGATTCTGCTCCTCAACCTGAATGTCAGCCAAAAGCTTTCTTAAGCTGCTGTCTCCAAACGCAAACACTTCGTTATTGTAGGTCCCTGATACAAGCTTCTCCGTTCCGATACAGTCTGTCGCAAGAAAGGCATCGTTCTTCTTATCCTCAGAGTCACTCATTGCATTGTAGGTCGCCTTAGGCTCATAACTGCGTCCGTCGGAATCGTTGCAATTACACTCAGGCACAGTTCCCGAAAGCACCTTTGAAAGTGAATCATAATGCTCCTGTTCCTTGCTCTTTAAGGTCTCAAAAAGATTTTTAAGCTCAGGGTCTTTTGCCTGTTCGGCATACTTTGCGTATTTTTCCACACAGCACTTCTCCTGTGTCTGTAAGTCCTCGATTACCGTTCTCTCTTTTTCCTTTAAAACCATGATAATGCTCCCTCCATGTATAAATAATAAAAGATACGGATTTCTGTCCTGCCGACAGGCAATCCGTATCTTTATTATCGGCAATGAAGCTGTCCATTATTCCGGCTTCAAATGTATATTTTACCGCAGCCGAAGTTTTTCCGGCTCTGAACAGTTACATTTTATTGAATACATGCTTATCAAGCCTGTCAAATGCCTCGACAACCAGCGAATACGGAACCGCAAGATTCATTCTTATGGCATTCGGATTGTTAAACGGCCGCCCGTCCTGCCACACGATACCCACGGCGATTCCGGCCTTTATAAGCTCATCCATAGTCATACCATGCTCTCTGCACCATTCACCGCAGTCAAGATACAGCATGTAAGTTCCCTCGGGCTTGGCAAGCTTCACGCCCTTAAAATTCCGTGTTATAAAATCATACGCGTAATTTACATTTTTTGTTATGACTGTTCGAAGCTCATCCGTCCATTCATATCCTTCAGGCTTGTATGCTCCTATGAGTGCATACATGGAGAGCACATTCATACTGTTATAATGTGAAAGCTCAGACTGCTTTCTGACTCTGTCCCTGAGATATTTATTATATATAATATGATACGAGCCTATGAGTCCTGCAAGATTGAAGGTCTTTGAAGGTGCATACACTGCAATGGTTCTGTTCTTCGCATCCTCCGACACGCTCTGTGTCGGAATATGCTTATGTCCGTCGAGAATTATATCCGACCAGATTTCATCGGACACTACTATGCATTGATTGTCCTTGTAAATCTCCATAGCCCTCTGAATTTCTTCCTTCTCCCAGACTCTTCCACACGGATTATGTGGTGAACAGAACACACAGAAATGAATATTGTTCTCCTTAATCTTTCTATCCATGTCCTCATAGTCCATTCTCCACACGCCGTTTTCATCCTGAACGAGTGGTGAGTGTACGATTCTTCGTCCATTCGCCTCAAGCACTCTTGTAAAGCCAATGTAAGTCGGTGAATGCAGCAATACCGCCTCCCCCGGCGCGGTAAATGCCTGTGCAGCCGACGCAAGGCAGCCGAGCACACCGTTTTCATAGCCGATATCCTCCTTGGCAAGTCCCTTCACACCGTTTCGCTTGTTCTGCCATTCAATTATTGAAGAATAATACTCATCTCTCGGCTCAAAATAACCGAACGCCGGATGCTTTGTCCTTCCTATTATCTCCTCCTGTATGGTTGGCACCGTCGCAAAATTCATATCCGCAACCCACATGGGAATCCTGGAAAATCCGGACTTAATCTCCGCCCCTTCAAACGGAATCACATCAACCGCGATGGCATCTCTGCCTGTTCTGTCAATAATACTGTCAAAATCATATTTCATATTGTGTATTCCCTTCTGAGCCATAACAACCTAAGGTTAATGGGTTTCCTCTTTTATTTTATAAAAATTTATCCAGCTCCTGTTCAACAAGCTTATTTATCCTGACCTTGGGCTTGTCAATCACTCTGCCCCTTGCTATAACCATGTCCACATTCCTAAGTGCCGCAAGATTGTCCAGCGGGTTCTCCTTAGTCACTATCATATCTGCACACTTTCCGACCTCTATGCTTCCCGTCACATCACCGATTCCCGCAAGCTCTGCGCTTCTTTTTGTTGCCGTATAGAGTGCAAAGGCATTTGATACGCCCGTATATTTGTGGAAATAGCACAGCTCTCTCCAGAAGTCATACTGTGTTATCCAAGGACAGCCAACATCGTTTCCCAGCACGACCGGAATATCATTAGCAAGAGCCGCCTTCGAGCATTCAACAATTCCTTCAAAAACTATGTTTCCATTGTACTGCTCAACCTCCGTCGCATTGGTGAGTGACCTGTCAAAAAGTGCATACGGAACAGCAGGTGATATTGTCGTACAAAGAAAAGCGTTCTTCTCCTTAAAAAGTCTTAGCATCTCATCATCCGGCTTTGCTCCATGTTCTATCGAGTCAACTCCGTTTTCAAGTGCGACTTTCACGCCCTCCGGAGACTCAACATGTGCCGCAACCTTATAGCCCGCCGCATGTGCCTTATCACACACCGCTTTCACCATCTCGGGCTTCATCTTAAGCTCTCCCGGAACCCCCTTCTCCTTGGCATCGAGCACACCTCCGGTTATCATAAGCTTAACAAGGTCAACCTTCTCGCTCTCAGCATGTTCAAGCTGCTTAAACGCCTCGTCAATGCTTCCCGCTGCAACTGCAACAGAGCCTGCCATATGACCTCCCGGCACCGATATTCCCTCATTGGCTGCGAGAATACGAGGTCCGATTTTCTTACCTGCTGCCACCTCGTCTCTGAGTCTCGTGTCAAAATCACCAAGTCCTCCGACCGTGCGGATTGTCGTCACACCGCTCAAAAGCTCCGTCTTTGCAAAATCCGACACAACCTTATACGCCACGGCTCTTGAAAGCGCGGTTCCCATAAGTGTTTTTACAAGCTTCTCATTATCACGCTGCTTCTTCTGGGGCTTGCCATTTCCCGCAAGGTGAACGTGCATATTGATAAGCCCCGGCATAATGTAGCGACCTCCAAGGTCGATTATCTTAATATCTGCCGCCATTGGAACCTCTTTTTCGATTCCGGTTATTTTCTCACCGTCAGTCAATATCACCATGCCTTCTTTTACCTGCATATCCTTATCACCGTCAAGGATTTTGCCGTTAATATAGGCATATTTCATACCGATACCTCCCATTCTTTTCTTCTTGACATAAAAATAATCTCCAAACTGAGTAATTTTATCTTACATCAGTTTGAAGGTTTACACAAGTTTTTGGACGCTCCCGATATTGAAATGATATTTCAATCTTCTATTCTTTTACCTTTATTTCCAATCTACCAAAACATTCCTTAGCAGATTCCTCTGACACATTATTCGCAATCAACAAGCCTGTTTTGGTTCCATTTATCATGACTACATAATTAAATTCTGAATCGTCATAATTCCACATTACATAACTACAGTCTGCTTTTGTCCCTTCATCTATTATTTCTGCTTTATCATCATTTTCTATGCTATCGATATATGCAGTGTAGTACTCCGCAGAAATGAATATCCCTTGGCTTAATTCCTTATTATCTTTTGAAATGACAAACGGAATATCCGACGTCAAATTATATCCATCATTAGTAGTTAACGAAATTATGATGTTGTCTCCTGTTTCCACCTTATAGGTATATGATATGGTTGTCTTTAATTTACCACACCCTGTGACAAATAGCATAACAACTAACGATAAACAAGAAAAAATCTTTAATGTCCTTTTCATATTTATACCCCTGCATACTGCAAGCATTGCTTGCAGTACTGCCACCAATAAGTAGTTTGAAAGTTTTTCTTTCAAACTTATCCCTTTCTAATCTCATTGATAATTTCTTCTGCTCTCTTTTTAAATTAAAAATTGCAAAGCTTAATTCAACTGTCCGCCACCCGTCTAAACATCAGAAACATTTACTTTTATAGGGGAATATTCTTCAAACAGCTTTACATAGTCAACATTATTTTCAGGACTCTTGTAGAAAAAGCACATTCCATCCAATTGTCTGTCATACGTTGGCTTGTCAGGCAGTGAACCGTCCTTTTTGTAATCAAACCATTTAAAATCCCCTTTTCCGTAAACGGTTAATTTTTTCATTGGCTTTCTATATTCTATTTTCTTTACATCTTTATAATAGAACTTATTGAACTCACGTCTGGTTATGCTTCTGGTATAATATTTTTTTTCATTGTATACAATGAAGTAATCTTTAAAAAATTGTATTTCTATCGGTGTCGGAACTTCCTTTGTTCCCCCTGAAGCAATTGAGACTCCGATTAAAGTTGCAAAGAATAACGCACTGGTTGTCCATGACATACTCTTAAAAATATTTTCCTTGAATATAAACGAAAAAACAATAATTAATAAAAATATTATCCATAGACAAATTTTCAAACCATATAATATTTTGTTTGGGTTTTTAGTTTCATACATCATCTGAGTATCCTTACTGATATAAATAGGTTCTTCCATCAATTTTCGCCCCTTATAAGACTAACAATATAATTCATTTTAACTTATTATTAAAACTATGTAAAGATTTTTTTCTTTTAACGTGATATTTTTCTTAATATCTAAGAATTTTTTCTTGATAATCACATTGATATGCTTTATTATATAAATAAGTTTATGTAACGAGTTACATTTACTCAAATAGCGGTATATATTATTACCATTACGAAGAGCAGATTAAGTATGTATGCTTTAACGCCGAATAACGGATTTTTCGTGAGATTATTGGAGGGTGATTATGACTATAGCTGTTGATAATGACTTAAAAAAGAAAGTGCGGGTTGAAAATCGGAAAAACAGGAGATGGCTTCACATTTTTTGGATTATTGAGAAGATATTATTAGCTTTAGTGTTATCTTTCATTTTCTTATTCCCTATTTATTGCGTTGTATCAGGAAATTTTATTTATTATAACATGCTAACAGGACGGAATAGTTATTTTTTAGTTGCTATGCTTACATCCTGTTTTGGAGGAATGGGGTTAACATTAGTATTCATTGTTTCGTTTGCCAGAAAGCGTCTTGAAAATGTAGCTATTGGAGAAAGGGTCGATGAAATAATAGATATTTCAGATGATAAACTATTCTATACATTCAGGATAAAATATCAGACATTAATGGATCAAATAAACCTCGTCGTCCTGGATTTGAACAATATAAAAGATATCAAATATAATGAAAAGTTGTTTGAAATCGATATTGAGGGAATAATGGTTGAGAAAATTATTGATCTGTCATCTGATGTTCACGAAATAGAGGAATCTGAAATGGTTAATAGTAAATTAAAATTATGGGATTATTTTACTCCATCATTATATGAATTATTAAAATCAAAGGTAAAGTAGGAGGGCGGTTTTATGGATACTGAAATGATAAATGATAAAATTAGTCAGGGAATTATGCTTATTTCAGCTGAGAAGTATGACGCAGCAAAGAAATTATTTAATGAAATAATTGTGGAGGCACCACGTACTTTGGATGCTTATATACATTTAGGAAATGCATGTGCAAATCTTGAAGAATATGATGAGGCAATTGAAGCCTTTAAGAAAGCATTGTTGTTGGATGAAAATTATGTAGAAGCGTATTTTTCCATTGGAAGTATTTATGTATTAATGAATGAAAAAGTAAAGGCTATTGAGTTTTATAATAAGGCGGAAGAAAAAGGGTATGTATCTTCTCAAATGTATCAAATTATGGCAAGTATTTTTTTCGAAGCAGAAGATGAGCCACAGGCGTTAAGAAATATTAGTCGTGCAATCAACTTGGAACCATTTAATGGAGAGTTGAGATTATTAAAAACTAAGATATATTTGGCTTTTAATAGATATGAACAGGCATTGGAATCACTTGATGAGATGGAACAAGTGCTTCCAGATTCGTTTGACGTATATGATGTGAAGTCACAGATTTTCTTAGGACAGGAGAGATATATGGAAGCCCTTGAGGTAATAAATAAGGGATGTAACAGATTTCCTAAAGATTACAATCTGGCGAATATTAAATTGAAAGTATTAATTCAGTCGAACATGGACGATGACGCACATAAATGGATAGCTTATATGAAAGAAGAAGGCATGTTTTCTAGTATTCTTAAAGAAGCTTCAATTAATGAAGCTACATTATTAATAAAGGAAAATAAAATAGAAGAAGCTTGTAATGTGCTATTAGAGGCTAATAATCAAGTTGGAGATGATCCTGATTTATTGTATCTTATAGTGGATATTTATGGAAAAACTGCCCAAAATGATAAATTGTTGACATATTCAGCTAGGTTGATGAATGAAAAGTATGGGGAGTTTTATTATTCTACAGCATTATTTTTTCATGCTACAGCTCTCGAAGCAACGGGAAATAATTTGGAAGCGGAAAAGGAGTTTAAAAACATAACTGTTAGGATGCGAAAAGCTACAATTAATAATCCATCGTTTTATGAGGGATATTTATATAGGTTGTTAAGTCATGTGAAAATCAAAGAATATGATAAGGCTTTGGATTTAGCAGAATATGTTGAGAATTTATATCCGGATAGAGCAGATGCGCATGCATTTAGGTATTATATTTTCAAAGAAATGGGAAATAAAGAGGAAGCAGAAAAAGAAAAAGAATTGGCAAAATCTATGAACCCTAATATTGATATTCAGTAGAGGAGGGATTTTATGAAGCAGAAAGAACTAAAATTTGACATTGAAAAAATAAATGATATGAAAAATAGTTTGGCGGCTAGTGCTGAAGATCTTGGCACATATAGAGATGAAGTTATAGAGTCATTAGACAAATTAAAGACAGATTGGGATACTCCTGCTGGAAAGAATTTTATGAAGAATGTAGACACAGATTGGGCTACAGAGGTTGATAAATACATAAATATCATTGGTGCGGTAGAAAAACTTTTAGAGGAAGCGTCTACACAGTATGCGAAAGTGGAAGATGAAATAGAAAAAATAAAGTTTTATTAATTACTAATGTAATCCCATAGTGGGTTTGCATAAATAAATCATATTAAGGAGGTAACAATTATGGCAACAAGAGTTGAAAGAAGTGGAATTGAGGAATGTGTAAGGAAGGTTAATTCTGCTATTGAGCAGTTAACGTCCGCGGCAACAGAAATTAATTCTTCAATGGAAGAACTTCCTAATTATTGGGAAGGTGCGGCTTACGACAATGCCAGATCTACTTATGAGGAAGAGTACCAGACTCTTCTTACAACTACTGTACCGGAAGCTGTACGTAATTTCAGAGATTACATCAATCAGTGTATGGAGAAGATTATTGAAATAGATGAGCAGTTAGCTGGAAACTAATTGAACATTAAAGCGTCAATAATCAATAACGGCGCCCTATAGAGTGTATTGCTCAGCAGGGCGTCATTTTTAGAAATGGATGGAATAAAGATGAAGAAAGTTGTTATTACGATAGGAATAGTAAGCATTATTATTGGCATTATTATTGAAGTTTGGTTAGAGAATTATTATAGCGTGGTAATGATAATACCATTATTATATTTGTTCAATATAAGAAAACGTATGTAATTTGTAAATATCGATGATGTAGTGCATACTGCATGGTCATCGAGTACAACCTTTCTGGTGTTTCAGTGCATGTTTTCTGTCTATATAGTGCAAGGACATGGATTAGTCCTATAATGAAGGTGACATACCCACACCTATGTGTGTGGCTATCATTTATTAGGAGATTAAATAATAATGGTTAATTACCGAAAAATTCGGGAGTATCCTAAAGTTTGTGTAAACCTCCAAACTGATGTAAGATAAAATTACTCAGTTTGGAGGTTATTTTTATGGCAAGAAGAAAAGACAGCCCACAAAAAGCAGCAATGAGAGAAATGATGCGTGACTATCTGAAAAATAATGATATCAGCATCAAAGATGGCACCGATGTAAATGGCATCATGCGTGACATGATGTCTGTCCTTTTGGAAGTTGCCTTGTATGAAGAACTGGATGAGGAACTAGGATATTCCAAGTATGATTATCGTAACAAAGAAACAGACAATAGTAGAAATGGACATTCCAGCAAAACCATGCACACCAGTTATGGAGATATGGATGTGGCGATCCCAAGTGATCGTAACGGTGATTACGAACCACAGCTGATTAAAAAATATCAAAATACCGTAACTCAGGACATGGAAGAAAAAATACTTTCCATGTATGCCAAAGGAATGACCACCGGAGACATTGAATCCCACATGCGTGAATTATACGATATTGATATTTCTGACAGCACAATCAGCCGGATCACAGACAAAATCCTGCCGATTGTAAAAGAATGGCAGGAACGCCCTCTGGAAGAAGTGTATGCTGTAGTATTTATGGATGCAATCCATTATCATGTCTGCAGCGAAGGACGTATTGTAAAACGTGCGGTTTACATTGCTCTTGGTATCGACATGAATGGAAAAAAAGATGTCCTTGGAATGTATGTTGGAGAAAATGAAAGTGCAAAGTTCTGGCTTTCTATCATGAATGGATTAAAAAACAGAGGCGTTGAGGATATCCTGATTGCGTGCGTTGATGGTTTAAATGGATTTCCACAGGCAATCGAGGCTGTTTATCCCAAAACAGAGATTCAGCAGTGTATCATCCATCAGATCCGTAATTCAACAAAGTTTGTTTCATACAAAGACATCAAAAAACTGATGGCTGATCTGAAGCTTGTATATGCAGCTCCAACGGAAGAAACAGCTTTAAATGAGTTAGAATTGTTCAAAGATAAATGGGATTCCAAGTACCCGAAAATCTATAAATCATGGAATGATAACTGGGCAACCCTGTCCACTTATTTCAAATATCCGGAGGCAGTAAGACG
>OLGY01000103.1_pt1 | contig 71922 bp, 98 predicted proteins | sample 1605951 | NCBI WGS metagenome assembly OLGY01 (sample SAMN03283280) | human gut metagenome | biome: human-associated habitat; material: feces | host: Homo sapiens | place: Peru | collected 2012
TCGCTTTGCATAATTATTTCTTTATAACTTTGTCTAACTTTTTGGGGTCAGTTCAGCATGATTTACAGGTGCATTTTTTTACAATTAAGGAATACAATAAATTTCCGTAAAACACAAAACAGACCGCTGGCAAACGGTCTGTTCTGTATTGTGTGTTTTATGAAAATGAAGCCCGTTCGTAACAGGCACATTTCAACAATGTTACAGTAACTATATATTGTTACTACTCTAATATTATACCGAAAATCGCCACAAAATCAAGTGTTATTTGCTGTATTTGTAGGAATCGTAAGTCAAAAAGGCAAATTGCACATAATTTGCGAGTAAAGTTTGTTTATTAATTTTCGAGGTTTTTTTAAAGTTTGACCAACATAAACAAATATTCTTTGATTTATGTCAGAGTTTTTAGATTTTTAAAAACTGTACTTACAAAAGCAAAACAAAAAGCACCGTATTAAAACGGTGCTTAAAATACTGATTATAGATTAGTCAGCTGTGTATGGGAGCAAAGCAAGGTGTCTTGCACGCTTAATTGCAACTGTAATTTCACGCTGATGTCTTGCACAAGTACCTGTTACACGGCGAGGAAGGATCTTACCTCTCTCTGACATATAACGACGAAGACGAGCGATGTCCTTATAATCAATGTGTTCAACCTTATCAACGCAGAAACCGCAAACCTTCTTGCGAGCTTTTCTACCACGGTTAATTGGTCTGTCAGCCATTGTGAGAACTCCTTTCAATGAATTATATTATAATTCAGTTAAATTTAAAATGGTAAATCATCATCAAGCGGCATATCCTGAAAATCTGAATTTGAACCGCTCTGATATGACTCAGCAGGAGCCTGTGCCTGCTGGTATGGAGCCGAGCCGTAAGACTGGTTAGAGCCATAAGACTGTGCGCCATATGATTGATTGTTGCCGTAAGACTGATTATTGTATCCGTTAGCATTACTGTCACGGCGTTCGCCTGTGAAGTTAACATTGTCTGCAACAATCTCTACTACATAACGGTTAGAACCGTCTTTTGCCTGGAACGAACGACTCTGGAGCTGTCCGTCAATAGCAATCATAGAACCCTTGCTGAAATATCTGCAAACAAATTCAGCAGTCTGACGCCAGCAAACAATATTGAAAAAATCCGCCTTGCGTTCTTCGCCGCTCTTTACATATGAACGGTCAACCGCAATACTGAAAGATGTTACGCTGACACCGTTAGGGGTTGTCTTAAGTTCCGGATCGGCAGTTAATCTGCCCATTAAAACCACTCTGTTAAGCATTTTTAAGTTCCTTTCGTGTTTGAGGAATAACCCCTACAAAGGTTCATTCGTAAATTATTCTTCTTCTTTTTTGATGATGATTGAACGCATTACACCGTCTGTAATCTTGTAGATACGGTCGAGCTCTGCAGGGAACTCTGCTGTGCTTTCAAAATCAAAGAGAACATAGTAGCCTTCGCTCTCCTTGTTGATAAGGTAAGCAAGCTTTCTCTTGCCCCATTCGTCAACATTCTTTAAAGTGGCATTGTTTTCGATGAGAGCCTTGAATTTCTCTACTACTTTCTGAACGTTCTCTTCGCCGTTCTTAAGAGAAACTACCATTACTGTCTCGTAATTAGCTGTTACTGCCATTATATTGCACCTCCTTCTGGACATTATGGCGGCTTTCGCCGCAAGGATGTTATACTCTTTATATTGCATAACAAAATTATTATACCATTATTTTTGCTTTTGTCAATATTTGAAATTAAAAAATTCGGAAAAAATCCGCAATTTCTCTTTGAATATTGACATTTTTCTTCCTTATGATAACATATTATTAAAGTATAGGAGGAAATTATGACAAAAGTAAAAATTTGCGGACTTAAAAATCCCGATGATATAAAATGTGTAAACACCCTCTCGCCCGATTTTGCCGGGTTTGTTATGTTTTTTGAGAAAAGCCATAGGAATATTTCTGTCCAAACGGCGCAGGAATTGCTCGCTTTGCTTGACAAAAATATAAAGAGCGTTGCCGTTACCGTATCACCGACCGAAGAACAGCTTGAACAGATACACACCCTTGGCTTTGACTATGTGCAAATTCATGGCAAAATCAGTGAAAAGCTTTTGAGCGAGTGCAAAACCCCCGTTATTAGGGCAATTAATGTGAGCGGAATTGAAAGCATTGGCGATATTGAAAATCTTGACAATGTAAAAGGAATTTTATTTGATTCGGCAGTACCCGGCAGTGGCAGGAGTTTTGACTGGTCTATGCTTGAAAAACTCCCGAAAACCCAAAAAATCCTTTTCCTTGCAGGCGGACTCACCGCCGATAATGTAGCCAAAGCCGTTGCTCAGGTGCGCCCCTTTGCGGTAGATGTCAGCTCAGGCGTTGAGCTTGCCGACAAATCGGGCAAGGATTTTGAGCTTGTCAGAGCATTTATTGAAAATGCGAGAAATTCTAAATAATCACAAATAATCAAACATTATTCAAACCCACTTAAATATAATTACAAACAGGTGACTGAAATGAAAGAACACAATTATAAAATGAACATATCGCAGACAGAATTTTTTAATATTCTCGGCAATCACACCCTAAAAGATATGCCGCTTTCAAGCCTAAACAGAAATACCGCAAGCGATACAACACTTTACGGCTCTGTAAACGGTAAATCCGCAAAACTCTGTCCTCACCCTACCGACAAATTCAAGCCTTTTAATCCGATAAATGAAATTACAGCCGAAGAGCGTGGAACTCAGCTTGATGTATGCGTTAAATCTTACACAAACAAAAAAGATATAATATTTTGGATCGGTTTTCTTGTATTGGTTACGGTTTCAACCTGCCTTGTCCTTTTCCTGAGCTATCCCGAAATCTATACAGAACTGCCGTTTATATGGTTTTTGCCCGTATTCGATATAATTGCTGTTTCACTGTTATTCGGCTTTATGATAAAAAGCAACAAAAATGTTTTCTTTAAACGCTTTGAAAAGATTTTCAAGGACTACATAGTACAATAAAAAGTAGGTTCTATGGTAAATTTTATAAAATCAAAATTTAGTTCAACCCTTTTTAAAGGGTGCTGTTTTGAGCAGAGCCAACAAAAGGCAAGTGTAAGTTTAAAAAGGAAATAATTAAATAACTTATTTTGCCAAGTACAAATTTTATCAGAAAAATACAAGTCAGAGGTTTCAAGTTCACTGACCTTGGTCGTCTGAGGAAAAGAAATACTTAAGGGGAAAGGGACTCGAAATCCCTTTCCCCTTAAGCGTGCTTTCTTTTGGAGCTTTTCTTTTCACGCAAAAGAAAAGCGGAATGGTAGGCATTTTATTATAATCTATAAGTAGTTTACAGGCAACAAACTTATAAAATAATCTTTCTGACTTATTCCTACTTACGCAATTAAAAGGCTCTCGCCATTGTATTCAAGCCGCAAACGGCAAGCCATTTGGCTGTCAGACATTGTATAAAAGAAAACTATTTGCGGGCGTTGCCCACAACCTTTGAAAAGGTTGACCAAACTTTTCACTTCGGGCAGAAAATTTTTCTTTCTCTTAACTTTGTTGTCCGACCGAAAGTCGGCTAAAACATATTCACCCCAACTTTTGAAAAAGCATCTTATTTTAATCAAAATAAAATCTGATAAATTTTATATTATAGAAATCGCAGGTTGTGAGGTCGTTGGTATCAAGCTCGTTTATGAGGATATAGTTGGCGGCAACTCCGAGCAAATATCCCGACTTGGTAACGATTGTGTTTGAGCCGACAAGAAAATCAATGGATACTCTCCTGCCGATTTGAGTGCGAATAAAGCCGTTGAGATACTGCACGCTTTCGGCTGTGACCTCGTACGGATTTTTAATATCGGTAAGCAGGCTCGCCGATGACATTGCTGACTGCGTATTCTGCATATTCTGCTCATTTATCATGGCAGGGGTCGGCAGGGTTTCGGGATTGTACGGCTGGGTTGCGTCTATGTTCTGAACTTCACGAACAGCCAAATCCTGTGCCGCCTCGTTGTACTGACTTTGTGCGGGACCGGTTTGTGACGGCTGATTTTGAGCGGAATTTCTCATATTCTGCGCCTGCTGAGTAGGACTGAAACTATAATAATTCGGGCTTGTGGGGCTTACCAAGGTTGCAAGGTCGAGAACCGACGGAATTTCGTATCCGTATTGCTGTATGGTATTTGGAATCTGGTTGTTTATACAATTATAATTATTGCAGGCTGAGGGATTGGTGTCGAGATTATACAGAGTATTTGGGTTGAGCTGCAGCGCCTTTTTATTGTTGATGTAATTTACCAAAACGAACCACTCCTATGTGTTGTTGTAAGCCTGAGTCGGAGAGTAAAAGCAATGTTTTCCGACACGATTGTAAATCACGCCGATATTTGTCGGAAAAAAGTTTGGGCAGGTTGAGGAATAGGGATTGAAAAAGAATAACGAATTGCCGACCGAGCTGTCGGTGTTGCCGGCAAGCGCCCAATCTGCAATTTCGTAGTGTATATCTTCGGGGACAATGTTATACACATTTTGCGGATTGTATTGTCCGCCGACAGTTGTTTTTAAGCAGGTAAACTGATTTGGCTGTTCAATAATTGCCCGCACATTTCCGCCGTTGCTTATTCGGGCAAACTCACCGTTAGGCACTGTTGACCTGTTGATGATAACGGACGCAACCGCCCTCATTCCCTCTACTCCCTCGCCGCCGCTCTCACATTTTAACAACCGAGCAAACAATTCTCTTGTGTCAAAAGCCATAAAATCACCCGCCTTACGAAAAATAATTCGGTATTGCTTATTCATTTCATTTTATGATAAAACAATAATTTAGTTACAGGTATTGACAATTTTTAATTGAGCCGTTATAATAGTTGAGTACGATAATTTAATATGGAGATGTACCCAAGTGGCTGAAGGGTCTGGCTTCGAACACCAGTAGGTCGGTAACTCCGACGCGAGAGTTCAAATCTCTCCATCTCCGCCAAAAGCACTCGAGCAATCGGGTGCTTATTTTTTGCGATAAACACTGAAAAATCAGCTTATTTGCTATGTTTTTCAATCACTCGGTCTTTGCTTTTTGAGTGAATTTCGGTATCAAACAATATCAGCTAAAATCAATAAAGTTACACAGTAAATTACACAGTAAAAGCCCCTCAAATACCAAAACGGTACTCGAGGGGCTAAACTTATGAATGCTATTCTTTTGTGTCTGAATTTGTGTCTGTATCGGTTTTATTTTCGACTGTATTTTTCAATCGGCGGACGATATTTACAAGGAATTTCGGAATTGGCGTGCCTAACTCCGAGAGATTTTCGAGAATTGAGATTAATTCGTTGATGATGAGCCAAATCGTTACAATTAAACCGCAACAATATGTGACACCTATATTTACATTTGCCGCCGCTAAGCCTGTGCAGATTAAATAATCGACAACACCCGCAACAACCACAAGAGCGAGATAGCTTGCTTTTTTCAAAATTCCGATTAAACCTGTTTTACTTTTTAATTCGCCGTTTCTGTACGCCGATGTCAATCCTGTAATATAATCAATAAGCATTACAGCGATGAGCACGAGAATTGGGATAAGTAAGATATTAAAATATGATATCAGAGCACCGATAGCTACTGAAACAGTAGCCTGAATAATATTGTCTTTCATAGTTTAGTTATACCTCCAAATCAAGTTAAAGTAAGCTCAATACGGTCAATAGCCTTGCCCTTTGTTCCTGCGTAGCCGTCCTGCTTACTGTCTTTTTCGTCATCGTGCTGCCAATCGTAATAGTCTTCATTAACTGCAGAAACTCTGTATGTAGCCTTATAGTAGCTGCCGTGTGCGGATTTAACATCAGCAGGAGTTGTATAGTAAATCTGTACAGCATCAATATCCATTCCGAGAATACCGGCATAGCCGTTTACATCATCATTAAGATTAAAGCCTGTAACCCAGCTAAGCCAGTTACCGCCTTTAATATGCACTCTGTACTTAATCTTACCTTTTGTTACTCTGATTGCAAGACCGCTGATTGCCTCGCCGGCAATGCCTGCGAAGTCTGATAAACCTTTTACAGTTGGTAACCACTTCCCGCCTGCAAATACGCAATATTCAATCGTAGGTTTATCATCTTTTTCAACTTTAGAGTCTTCTTTGCTTTCAGAGTTACTCTCAAGTTTATTTAAAAACTGTTCTTTCCACAGCTTGTCCTTTGCTGATGAACCGCACCAAAAGCCAGGGCAGATTTTACCGTTAGCATCATAATGGCGAATTACTTTGTCTTTTTTGATGTTATACTTTTTCATAAGTCGTTGAGCAAGTAAGATTACATTTTCAAGTGTCTTGCCTGTGCATTCTGTTGTTGAACCTGCAATTTCAATTCCGATTGAACGGCAATTAATATCCCAGTCGCCTGCATGCCAAGCAATATTTTTGTCAGCGACAGATCGTACAACCGTTGTATCATCGACAAAATAATGTGCAGACGTTTCAACTACATTATTCTTAAAGTAGTTACCGTTGTTTTCTGCTGTGTCGCCGTTGTTGCCGGTGTAATGAATAACAAGTGTATCAATTTCCGAAGATTTTCTGTTGCTCTCTGTGAAATTACCTTTATTGCACCATATTTCTTTAAATTTATACGACATATCTATACCTCCCATACCGCCATAATAGCGTTATAATATTCTTCTGAAAGCTGTTCTTTCAAAATTTTTCTGTCATCTTCACAGTTTGTAAAAGCATTGCGGACATTTTCACCAACCTGCATTTCTGTGCCGTCGATAACAACAAATTTCTGTCTTAACACGCTCACGCTGTCTTTTGTGAGCATATCGAGTGTGATTTTTTCTTTAAGTTCCATAGAATTACCTCCTACTGTCTGATATATCTACTGTCTGATATATGTAATTGTAAAATTGATTTTCTCATCCTCTGTAAATTTATCAGTTGGCGAGCTGATGTAAAGCCACGAGCCGTCAAGTCTTATATTCCTCAGCTTATTTGTAGTTGAGTACACAGCAATACTCGAAAGTTTACTTTCATTTTTTGCCGTGAAAGGCAAGCCTGCCATCTGAATATACGATTTACCCGCAACAAGTTTTGTAATGTTTACCGATACCGTAACCACCTTGCCGTTTTTCACATAGTTAAAACCGCCCTCGTTGCCGTCAAAAGCCGCCTGTCCGGGTGTAAGACTGCCCGTACCGCTCTCAACATTCGAGCTGTTATATTTTGCTGCAAGTGCCTTGTCTGTCGCTGTTTTGTTGTCTGTTACGGTCTGACTCAGAGTACTGATTGACTCATCAGCTGAGGACTTATTGTCTGCAATCTGCTTGCTTAGCTGAGCGACTGCATTGTCTACACTGTCCTTATCAGCTTTAAGATTAATCTTCATTGTCACTGTTTCGTCAATGTCTGTTATTTCATCTTCAAGCTCGGTTTTATCTGCCTTTGCAGATAAGGCTATGTTAATCGCAATTATTCTCTCGCTTAGCGTGTTGATGTTGCCACCCGCAAGCGCTATGTCTATGCTGTTCTCGTATATGCCGTTTTCGATTTTGTTGAGATTTATGGCGTTAACTGCGGGCGGTGCTCCGTCAACCCACACTGTTTTCGTGTAACTCATTTATCTCATCCTTTCCTAAATATTCTGTACCTTCTGCCGTCAGCCTTACTCTCATGCCGTTAGTGCCTTTCAGCGTTCGTTCAAGGATAAAACTGTCGACCGTTTCCGTGTCCGTAAAGCCTGTTTTTATGCTCACCTTGTCGCCACATTCGAGCCACCACCTGCCGTAAACATCAGCTTTAAAAGGCCTGTAAGCATACAAATTGTAAAAGATGTAGTTGTTACCTTTATTATCGTTAAAACTTGTAACAATACCTGCAATGTCGGTACAGCACGCAGTAATTATGTTGTCCGATATATACCAACTTTGTTTTTCTTCTTCTGTATGACCGTACGAAAAATAGCTGTCCTTGTTGTACTTAAACTTAATAAGATTAATACTGCGTGTTGTGTATTCCTCAAAGTCGAGGTTGCTGTAGTTGTCAACGACCTCGGTTTTAGGATTTAAAATTTGAATAAACTTTATCTTGCCCTCTCCGCTCATAATTGCAAAACAAGCATTAAGTTCGCAGTAAGCACTCAACAAGTCCGCTATCGTGGTTTTGTCATTGAAAACCGATTTTACAAGATCCAATTTCAGTGACAGCTCATTGCTGTCATTAAAGCCTGTAAATTCGTTTTCGTAATCATAATCCTTTAAAAAGCTGCTGCAGAGATATACTCTCAAGTCATATAAACTTATTTTTGGCGAATAAATCGCAAGGCTTGTAAAGTAGTTGTAAGCGTATTTTTGCGAAGCGAGGTATAAATCGTCGTATGCGATAATTTCCTTTACCGCCCTGTTTTTCTGTCTTGATGAGCTGTTGACAGTACCGCAGAATAGCGACACCTCAATAACTCCAGACTGATAGCCGCAGTGCAGGTCAGAACTCGGATAAAGCGTGTCGGACGGCAATAAAAGTCCTTTGCTGTACGATTGCCTCATAATGACTTTGATACGCTTGCCGTTGAGCTCTGTGTCAACATTTATCACTCTTACAGTAAGCTGCCCGGCAATACAGCCGCCGAGTTTAAACTCCTTGCCGTCACTGATTGCCTGCGTAAGTTCAAGACTTTCAGACACAATATTCTCGCCCGTGATGTCTGGAATATCGTCGTCAGGAAAGCTGATAATTATTTCCCTTTGCAAGCTGTCGTTCAACAGTTGCTTTTTGACCTCATCTGTTAAATTTATCATACCGCACCCCCTTAATACTCAATAAGTTCAATGCTTATCGGGTTGTAGCGGATGTCTGTCTTGCTTGCGTCCATAACCGAAAACTCAATATCGGGAATATAGAAATATCCGCTGTCATATGAGTTTGTTTCATCGTTCCAGTAGGTAACATAGCATTTGCGTTGTACTGTGTTCACAATTGCGAAATTAATAATATTCTGCATATTGATTTTCTCGTTCAAGTGCAGAATGTGGGTAGAAAAAGTAATGCTTGTCTTGCCCGTTGGTAAGGTTGTGCGCTGTAAACTGCCGTTATCGTCACGCTCTGCGTCAGTGTCCATTCGCTGATCAGGTGTTGACGAATATTCAGCAAAATAGTTATTAGGAAATTCGGTATTTCCGAATTTTAGTAAATAACCTTTATAATTTGACATACTGCACCTCCTTTACGCAAATGCCGATTTGCCGTTATGGCGGTTTTTATAAAGTTCGTTTTGCTTTACGATTTCGTTAAAAATGTCACTGCCGTTAATTTCAGCGACAAACTGATAGTAGTTACCGCCGTTGTTTCTGAATATTACGAACATCTCATACAGCTTTTTAAGATACGACAGAATTTCGCCGAGAATCACTGTATCCTCGCCGTTAGAAGTATTAATCATACCTTGTAGCTTGCTAAGCGGCGCAATAACTTCCGGATTGCCCGAATTAGCTCCTGCGTTATCTCCGACTACCGCAAGCGTCGGGGCTTTGACAAGTCCGCCTGTTGCAAGATGTGGAATAAGAACAGGTTCGTTAGGCATTGACCAACCCCATTCCTGCCCGAAAATTGAACCGATTGCGTCAGCTATACCGCCGATAGTATTAACGATAGCGGCTACAACCGTATATATACCTGTCAGCAATAGGTTTATACCGTCAATTATCAGATTAACAAAGCCTTTGATAATGCCCCATATGCCGTCCCATATACCGCCGAAAAAGTCTTTGATACCGTTCCAAGCCTTTTCCCAGTTGCCTGAAAAAACACCTGTTATAAAGTCAATAAGACCGCCGAACGATTTTAAAATACCGCCCACAACATCGCCTATAACTCTGAATACTGTTTCAAAAATGCTTTGAATATTTCTTAGTACAGTATTAAACACAGGGCCTAATGTATCGCTTATGAAATTCACAAACGGTAAAAGCCAATTATTCCATATTGTTGCAATATAATCGCAAACCTTGCCGAAAACAGTCCACAGCTGTTCAAAAATCGGCTTTAGGCAGTCTGTCCACGCCGATTGAAACACCCCAACAATGAAATTCCACGCAGGCATAATCCAATCGTTATACACATTCATCAGTGTTGTGCCGATATTAAGGAACATATCGCACACATTTTGGAAAATTGCAGAACCGCCCTCGCCGTCCCACCACTCAAGAAGGAAGTTTCCTACATCAGAAAAAATACCGCCGATAAAGTTCATTACATCAGCCATTTGAAGCTGTATATTATCGAAAAATTCGCCGATGGTTGCGCCGTCATTGTCAATCCATTTTACAAGCGACTCGGTAGCTATGCTAAAGCCGTCCGAAACAATAGTTCCGACAGCACCGCCAAAATCCGTAAAACCTCCGAGCAGATTTGAGATAGCGTCCTCCATTTGCGGGCGAACTCTGTCAACGCTCTGTCCGATGACATCAAAGCTCTTTTCAAAAAATGTCGATAAATTATCATAGCCTTTGCTGAAATTGTCGCCAATGGTTGTAATAAAGCCGTTGATTTTATCCTTGTCCCTATCAAGCCATTTTGCAACGCCGCCCGTCAGTGTTTGCAGCTGTTTACCGCTAACCTGTACCACTCCGCCGACAAATGAACCTACCGCACCGAATGCAGATTTACCGACCTTTTGCACCTGCTTAAGGTAATTTTGAGCTATCGGAGCCGAATTTTTAAATATCGACTCGCAATTTTTGCCGATAGATGACCAATCAACCTTATTAATGCCCTTTTGAACATTATCCACAAAGCCTTTAAATCCGCTCTTTTCGTACAGATTTTTAAAAGCACCCGAAACACCGCTGTTCGTATCTTTAACAACAGCATTTGCAACAGAAGTTCCGCTGCTGCTTGCTGTATCGCTTGTGGAAGTATCAGAACCGCCGCTATCGGATTTAGTGAGAACATTCAGCTTGTCAAAACCTGCAACGCTGTTCTTTGCTTTTTCTGCACTATCCGCAACACTTTCTAATGAGTTTGAACCGCTTTTTGCCTCATCAGTCAAATTTTCTGCCGAGCTTGCAGCGGCTGAAATGCTGTTTGCTGTATCATCTCCGTCCCAGTTGAACAGCTTTGAAAGTGCATTTATCGCCCCTTTGGCGTACTCTGTAAGTTTTGCAATAGCCGAAGAAAGCTTTTGCACAATATTCGTTGATACTTGCAAAATTGGCTTGCCTATAACCGCAAGAAGCTGATTCCAGCTCTCTTTTAAGTTGCCTGTAACATTCTCCCAACCGTCTGATTCTCTGCTTGCCTGACCCAATGCGCCTGAGAGCTTGTTAGCGTCCTTTACCATTTCAAGCAAGGTAAGCTGTTTCTGCGATTCAGAAAGCTCGACAAAAGATTTGCCATACAGCTTATTAGCCGCTGCGTTTCGTGTTGTTTCTGTACAGGACAAGCCAAGTGCGGCATCGTTTTCAAAGTTGCCTTTGAGAAAAGATTTAAGGCTTTCTGCGGTATCTTCAAGCGAACGGTCATAATATGCCGCACTGTCGGCTGTCACCTGCAAAGCCTCCTGCATCATATTCAATGCATTTGCACTGTCCATACCTGTGGTTTTTGCAAAAGCATAAATACTCGTTCCCACACCCTGCAATCGGGTTTCGAGAATACCGCTTTCCTTTGCAACACTCTGAATTGCACTTTTTGCTTGTGATTCCATTGAACCGAAAGTCTGCTCAAACTGAGAATTTGCCGCATTGACCTCTGCCGCCGATTCAATGCACTGCTGCCCAAACTGCTTAATCGCCGCTACCGAAAACGCAGCAACAACGGCAGAGCCGAGTTTTTTAAGTGAGCTTTTCATCTTGTTGCTTACACTGTTAGCCTGCTCCTGCACTGCATTAAGCGACTTAGAAAAATCCTGCTTGTTAAGCATAAGCTTTAAACTGATTTTGCCTACTGTGCCAAACATATATAATCACATCCTTTCTGCATAAAATAAGGGCGTTGCAAAATGCGACACCCTTGGTATAAAAACAGCGCACACCCGAAGATGTACGCTGTATAATTTGATAAAATTTTAGCCACCCCGTTTGGAGTGGCTTTTAACCTTAGTTATTTAACTCATAGTATTCAATATCAATCTTAGGAAGAGATATTTGGTTACCTAAAACACTTGTGTATGAATAGTTACCATCACAAGTGCCCCAGAAAGTGATTACATCGTCCTCAAGCAGCTTGTCAGCACCCTCAGGGATAGTAACAGTTGCATATATAGTGTCTGTCCACATAACATCGTCTATATATTCAAACTCTTCCTTAGTTACATTAATTCTTAAGTCTACTGTGTCAAACCAACCCTCTTGCACCTGAATAACCTGTCCTGTAAACTTATAATTGTTGCCTTTGTATTTATCGGGATTTCTTGATAAATCTTCAAAAGATATAGTAGAACAGCTATCCTTGAACTCCTGTTCAGTCTGTGCAGGGTCTTTTGTAGGTTCCTGTGTTGTTGGCTCTTCGGTTGTTTCTTCCTCTGTTGCCGGCTCAACTGTTGTTTCGGCATTTGCGCTTGTATAGCTTTGTGTACTTCCTGTATTTTCTTTTTGTGGCTTTTTAGAATTATTGCCCCCATTTATTGCACCGTTAATACATCCAATCAGAATAACCGCAACAACAATAATAACCCAAAAATACCACTGCTTATAGAACTCCTTTTTCGGCTTTTTCGGCTGTGGTATAGGTGGTGTTGGCTGTGCTTGCCATTGTTGAGTTGGCGGCATTTGCCGTTGAGTTGATGTTTGCTGATTATTCAGCTGTGTTTGCTCAGCTGAAGTCAAGGGGCAACCGCAGGCATCGCAAAATTTTGTGTTTTCTTTCAATTCTTTTCCACATTGTGGGCATTTCATAAAAATCTCTCCTTTTATAATAAAATATTACTTTATTTCACATTTTCTTTATATTACCAAAAATATACATAAAAGTCAAGAATTTTATAAAAATAAACAAAATTGTATGCAATATTTACATATTTGCAAATATCATTTCAAAGTCATGCAAGGCTGTGTTTATGTCAGCCTGCGTGCGTTTATTTGCTGTGCGTGAACGCCACTTGTTGCGTATTTTATGTTGAGATGATGTAAAGTTCTTCAAAACATTTTTATCGTTCTCAAGGCGAATTTGAGCCGTTCTCGCAAGAGACGTGTCAGCTCCCAAGCCACACAGCAGGGAGCTGAACTCCGCCCAAGTCATCTTTTTAAAATCTTCGGAGTAAATGCTCACCCCGTACTCTGACTTAAAACTCGATACGATTAAATCGAAATCATCTATTAAGTCGTAGCCGGGGTCTGAATTTCCCCCTCGCTGTCCTCGTCAGCAATAAGATCCGTTGCTGTTCTGATGAGCGTTGAGAGGTCGACAAACGAGAGATGAAGTTTTGCAATCTTTTCTCTGTTCTCCTCATCAAAGAGAAGCTCAAGAGCCGATAAGATGTCAGATGTTTTTACGCCGTCCTCGCTGTCAAAAAGCGCAACCGTCTTAATAAAAGAAATAGCGTCATTGTTGACCTCAATTTCAGTGCCCTTAACCAAAATTTTTGGCTTTTCCTCAAAATTGAGCTTGTTTGTAATATCAATAATTTTTGACATTCTTTATACCTCCTTAGGCTGCAGGTGTGTATTCGGGCTTGCCGTTGCTCATTACCTCAAATTCAAGAGGTGCAACTCCTGTACTTGCACCGCCACCGTTTGCTGTTACAGAGATAACGGCATTCTTGAAGAGTACGCTTGCACCGTTCGGGAAAGTCCACTTAAACGGAAGCTGTGCGGCTGTGCCGTTCTTAAACGCAAGCTCTGCGATTTCATCGTTGCCTGCGTCACCGATTGTACGCTTGCCCTTTACAGAGATTGTAACGCTCTTGGCTGTCATAAGTCTTGACTTCCAACCCTCGTTCTCAAACGCTGTCCATTCCTCAACGCCGTTGTCAAATGCCACCGAGAACTCCTCGCAATTTGCGATTGCTGTTGCGGCGGTGTCTGTACCTGCCTTACCTACCGCAAACTGATTTTCATAACATGGATAAACTCCACTTGATACTGCCATAATTATTTACATCCTTTCGTAATAAAATTTAACTTCAATGACTTGCTCATAAACGCCCTTGTCATCTGTGCCTACATCGACAGGCTCGGGTGTGAGCAGTTCAATAATATAAATTGTGTGTTTGTTGATTTCAACATCTTTTACACTATAAAGCGTTTCAAATAAATTGCGTGCCTGTCGCTCTGTTTCATTTGCGTTGTTGTTCCAATGCAAGAGTAAAGACACGCTGATTGTGTTGTATGTACTCTCATCACCAATCGCCCTTACAGGAGCACCCGACTGCTTGAGAGAGTACACACCGAGGGACTTATCTTGTTTGTTATCGAGTTTACCGATGTAGTAGTGCTCTGCTTCAAAGACAGTCTTTAAAAAGTCCCTTATGTCAGATAAATAAATCAAAGTCCTGCCTCCTGTTTGTAAAATCGTGCAAATGCCTTTTGACAAAAGTTTTGCCTTGTGCCACCCTTGAGCCAAGGAATGAGCCACTTACCGCCTGCGGCAATGTTTTCATCTCTGCTGAAATTAAATTCGGGGTGGTAGTACAGCCGTCTGGCATACGGTGTACTCGATACGATTTTGGTTTCGCCATTCGCAAGGTTTGAGTAGTCGGCAAATGTGCTTTCGTTCTGCAAATTACCCGTATCAAACGGCATTACCTGTGTGTTTTTTATCTGCGTGAGTAATGCGTCCGTTGTTTTGTGCAATGCCGTCTGCTGTGCTTTATCAAGCTGCTTTAAAACTGGCAAATTCAGCTTGATTTTTGATGTTACAGAAAAGCTCATTAAATCACATCCAATTCCGTAAAATTCACTGTGCCGTCAGGGTTGCGGTGTTTTGTACCTTGTACGATGTTACGCTTTACTCCGTCAAGCACTACAAAGCCTGCGCTCAAAGTCGGGGTGTTGGGAGCAATGTCACCGTCAAAAAGCAACACTGCAGACACCTGCACGATTTTCTGTTCTTTTGTGTATATGGTCTTTGCTTTTGACTGCATATTGCAATGAGCATTACCCGCAAACAAATTAGTGTTCGGCAATAAGGTGTCTGACGGGTATATTTCTCCGCAGCGGAAAGCAACAACAGGAGAGCCGTCCTCGGTTATTCCCTCACCGTAGATTGTGACCTCGACAGGAGTTTTACAGAACTGCTTTTTTACAAGTGACGGAAATTTCAAAACATATCACCTCATATTGCAGGATAACAAAGCCCTGTTGATTTAAGCAGAGAGTAGAGGTCCGCAGGAATTGCCACACCGCTTATGCACATCAAATTCCAACTTGCGCCAAACTCCATACCCACACCGTTGATGTTGTAATTTTTCAGATAGGAAGAAATCATATCGGCATTTTCTTTTTCAAAAGCAGTAAGTCTGCTATGCACTCTGCTGATGATTCTCTTCTGCATTTCCGAAAGTTTTTCAAAATCAATGCGGTTAAAGGTCAGAATGTCGATGTGCTCGGCGGAGATAATGCTGTTTTCATCTCCGCCCTGCTGTTCAATGTAATCGGCAAACATAGATTTACTCCTTTGTGTCTGATTTGATATTCTCTTTAAGTTTTTTGTTTTCGGCTTTGAGCTTTGAATTTTCTTTCTTCAAAGTATTGTAATCATCAACAGAAATTTTCTTGCCTAAGCCGTATTCTTTGATTTCACCATTGTCGTCCTGAATATCATAACCACGAGATACATAAGTCTTAGCTTCCTCATCTGTATTGACTGTATATGACTTATTGTCTTTAATTGCTTTCATTTTTGCTCACCTCGCTTTAAGCCTCTGCGTGAATGATTACGCCCTGCTTCATAAGTTCATCAATTGCAAAAGTACCATTGACTTTTCTGTTCTGATATATATAATTATCAGCTGTTCGGCTGTCAGAACGCGGAGTATAGACATTGATATATGAATACTTAACTCTTGATACCTGTGCTTCCGGGTCAATAAGAATATAGTCAATCTGCTTAGCTGAACTGTCAGCAACACAACCGTTTGTAAAATCAAACAAAGACTTCATTCTTGAGCTTGGCACTTCTACAATCTTATCAATATCATCAACGGAACGAACACGGCGGTCAATGCCCTTTGCGGAACTGATTTCAAGTGTTCTCTGAATACCCTCTGCATTCTTCAAAAGCTTTTTGTACTGTGGTGTCGCATAAAGAATAACCCTGTCGAGCGGTACACCCGCTTCGGCAAAAGCCTCAAGGTTATCATCAAAATCTGCAAGCACATTCGCCGCAGTTAATGCAGTAGTTTTTACTGTTGCACCAACTCGCTTAGCTTCTGTATAAATCTTGCTGTAAGTATAACAGTCGAGTTCAGGTATAGCCTGTGTTTTTTCAAAGCGTGTCTGAATATTTGCGATAGTTACTACCATATTTGTTTCGTCAACATCAATAGGGTCGATAGCAAACTCAATATCTCTGTCGTGGTCAAGGGTTTTGGTTTCGTAACCATTTGAATATGTACCCGAATTAAAACCGCCTGCACCTCGTGTATGGTCTTTATAACCGCTGACCGAGAGTTTCGGGATTTTAACATCCTTACCGTTGATAATCTGAATGTCAGAGTTTGAGTGGTAAAGGTCATCACAAGTAAGGGCTTGACCGTACAATTCTCTTAAAACATTACTGAAAATAGTTGCGTATTCTAATACTGCCATAATTATTTACCTCTTTTCTTACTTTTTCGATTTGATGCCGAAAATTCCTCTTAAGGCATCTTCTGTTAAATTTTTGTTGCCGTTACCGTCACCGCCGATTTTCTGAACACCGCCAGCGTTTTCGCTTGCTTTTGCTTTGAGTGCAGGAATATCGTCAAGCACTTTCTTAACCGCCTCGGTCAGCTTTTCTGTGTTGATTTTGCCGTCTGCCGTTACAGCCGAAAAATCTGCCATTTTAAGCACATACGGAATACTTGCAATATCTACACCCTGTTTTACGGCTTCGAGAGTTGCCGACTGATTGACTTCTGCCGTGAGCTTTGCGTTGTTTGCGGATTCAACTTCCGACTGCATTTTCGCAATGTCGGGTGTGTTCTTGGCTTTCTGCTCCTTAAAAGCACCGATTGCCTGTTTCATCTCATCTACTGACAATCCCTGCTCCTTGAAGTATGACTTTAAAACCGTGTCCTCTGTCACGCTCTGCTTGCCGTTAATAAGACTTGCAAGCTTGTCATAATCGAATGCAGATGCAGGGTTGCCCTGCGGTGTCGGCTGTGTTTCGTTTGGGTTAGGTGTTGGGTTATTTTCTGCCATATTTTATCAATCCTTTCAGTTATCGGGTGTCTCCCGTAATCAGTTTATAGAGTGTCTCTCTGTTTCAGTTTTGCACGGTGTCTCCCGTAGTTTAGCGTCTTCGGACAATAAAAAAGCACCTGTGCAGTCACTCACAAGTGCGTTTTAAGCTGTTTTTGTTGTCTTTCTTTTCGGCTTTTCCGTAACGTTGGACTTAACCTCTGTCGCAAAACCACCGTCAATGAGTTCCTTTGCTCTCTGCTCAGAGCATTCAAATACTTCATTAATTGGTCTGTTAATAAACCCCTCAGTTTTATCGTTGAACGATGTAATTACTCTTACTTTCATTTTGTCACCTCATTATTTATTGTTCTACTAATTCGTAAGTCTTTCTAAATATGTCAGGTTTACAAGGGTATTTTTCACCATTAACACCCGTAATAATATAATCACCGGGACTTGCTGTCATATCACCTTCAAGTGTATGTATAACGATTTTTTTGTCGGTTTGATATGCTTATACTACAACAGCTTTTTTCCGATATTTTTTCACATTCATTTTGTCACCGCCTTTCTAACCGGTCGAAATCGACGGGTTTAGTTGTTAATCTTTACTTTTAAATGTAATCGGCAAAATCTGTTTAGGCAGGAAGTTAATTTCATAACGGTATTTATCCACCTCTGCACCGCTTATGTCCTCTACAACATACATAGTTTCATCATTAAGACCTATGATATGCTTTTTGTATTCGTCTTTGCCCGTTTCGCAGACAACCTCAATTTGGTTATCGTCATTATCAACCTGTAATGAAAAAGCGGCAACAAGTTCAAATGACGGCTTATCGGTTCTTGTGTTAATAACCGTAAGCCTGCGTATCACATTGAAATTGTCTGCTTCCTGCGAAACATTGTACGATACCTGCGTTGCCTCGGTACATCCCACAGTAATTAGTACGATTGTTGCAATCATAACTACCATAAGTACAATTGCTAAAATTCTTTTTCTCATAGTATCAAACCTTTCTTTGATTAATAATAAAAAAGCACCTTGATTTCTCAAAGTGCTAAATTTGTGTTGTTTTAACGAATTGCAAGCCTTTACGGACAAGTTAAAAATAACAAAACCGCTCTTGTAACGGAGCGGTTAATGTTTATGCAGTTTCTTTTTTTACTTGCTTCATATTCTCTTTTTTGGCGTTCATTGCTTCTGATTCAAGTCTTGCAATTTCCGCTTCTATTTCCACATTTGACATATTTTTTATTTTGTCGGGAATAATAACCCTATCATCTATGAAATATTTTTTATCAATCATCACAAGACACCTCCCAAAATTTTATATCAAACGATTGCGATAGTTGATTGATTGTATTAATTTGAGCATCAAATTCAGAAAAGCCATTATTCATATATTTTTGAATATACAAATTATAAAGATTCGGGTTAATTATTTCATTGGAATAATACCCATAAATTTTACCGTTATGGCAAGCCACAAAACATTTTTGGTAAGCATTGTTAGCACAAGAGTTAAAATCTTCTATACTCGGCGGCATACTGCTTGGGTGTGTATGAACGGTCACAATACTATTATTTACGCGAATAGCTTTTCTTATTCTATCGGTATATCGTATTGTTCTCTCATCAGTACTGTCTGTCACAGACAACAGAACATCTCCTGAAAAACCGTCAATCCAATACATATCCTCAAAAACAGTTCCACTTCTATGCTTTAGCGCTTTCTTAGCACAATCATAAAGTGATTTGTTGACTGCTTGATTATCAGTTGCATTATCGTATTTTCGCTTATATTCGCCACTGTCAATATATGTTTTATTAACAAGTGTGCTTTTGTTACGCCCATACCTCTGGTCCTCAAGAGCCACGTTATCACTTCCTGACTTCATTATAACAGCTTTTTGAGATTTTGCAACAGCTTTAGGCGAAATATCTTCTGCGTTTTTAACCTTTTCCGCCAACTTATCCGCCCTGTCGTGCCATTCGTCTGCTCTTGCTTTAGCAAACTTCTTGTTATCCTCGTCAAGGCTGTATTTTGCCCTGCGGTCAAAGCGTTCGGCTTGCTTTTCTGCGTGCTGTTGCTGTACTTCAAGTCCTCTTTGGCGGTCAAGCTCTGCAAGCTCGTCATCGGTGAGAGGTCCGCTCAAATCGTCAATTTCAGGGTAGTGGGTGCTTGTGCTGTCCTTACAACGTGGGTGAAAAAGTCCCTCCGCTATGGCGGTTGAAAGCAGCGGATAATCACCATCCGATTTTTTGCCGTTTGAATAAACATCGTCAATAAACACCTTGCCGATATATTTTGCACAATCAGGGCAGCCGCCCTGCCTTGAGTTTACCACAACAAGGGAAAGCCCGTACTTCGCTCTTTCTTCGCCCTCACCTCTTAGATAGGCTCTCTTGTTCGCCGTCTTGATTGCCATATCCGCATAGTCTGAAAGCGTGTGCCTTGCACCGTTCTTGTACTCCACACAATTCAGTCCTGCGTTTAGCATATCCTTACAAGCCATATCAACCGCCTTTTCGTAAGTGCCTGCACCTGTGTTTGCATAGACTTGTGCGTTAAAAATCGCCTTGCGGTACTTATCGTTGCTCATACGCAAAACCGCCGTTTCCGCCCTCTTCAAATCGTCTGTGGTCGATTTTACAAGAGCATTGAGCTTACGGTTATTGACCTTAAAAAACTCGCCTGTGCTCGCTCCTGTGGGCATATGCGGTGTAAAGCCGTTCTTAACAGCCTCGAGGATTTTCACTTCCTGTTCTGCGTTGCCGTCCGCCCTTGCGGTGTGTATCATTTCTTCAACCTTGCTGTTAATGCTCTTGAACTGCTTGCCGAATTTTTGGGCGTTCGTTTTGCGGTACTCCTCAAGCGCCTTTAGTTGTTCTGCCTGCCATTGGGCCCAATTGTAGTCCTCTTTGGTTTCCTCTGCTCTGTGTCGGCTGAAATTGCGCATCATGCTGTCAATAAGTTCATTTTCGATTTCTTCAAAGGCTTTTCCGATATCGTAATCACTCATCTGTCAATCCTGCCAAATCATCGAATGACGAGGTTTCTTCCTCACTTGCAATGCCCTGTTCTTCTTTTATCCTCTGTACCTCTTCGGCTTTCCAATCGTCCGATTTGCTGTCGCCGTACAGTTCCTCAACAGAGGTTTCAACCGACATTAAACCGCCCTGTCTTGCCTTTGACACGGTTTCAACCTGACTTTCAAATGACGGATTGGCGTACTCGCCAAAGTTTACTGATACCTCTATTCCGTCAACAATTCCCTTGCCGTTAAGCTCACTGTCTGCATTGAGTACAACTTCAACAAGGCTCTGCATAGCGTTCTCGGTGAGTTCAACAAGGTTCTGTCTTGTATACAGAGTTGTTTTTTCTTTTTCCCTCTGTGCCTCGGCATTATCAAGTTTTTTTGTATCAATACCGAGCGTTGACGGAGATATAACACCCTGCAAGCAAAGGTCAAGAGCGGTTATATAAGAACTTAAATAGCTTTCGTGCTGAATCTGCGGACTTTCGGTGTAAATCCTGTTGCCGTTGCCGTTTTCCGACATATCGTTTCCTACTGCAATAAATCTGTTGTCAAAGGAATTAGGCGATATCGGCTGACAGGTTTCGGGATTTCGAGGGATAAGACATTCAGGCACATACTGCTTTGTTCGGCAAGCTCTTAAAGCATCCATCCACTGTGACCATACTTCATCAAGGCTGTCGAAAGCGTCTGTCTTTGCTCCGATAATGCCCGCTCCTCTGCCCTTGTGGCACGATTTGCCGTAAATAACCGGTACTGCCCACATATACGATGTGTCAAAGGTCACACCGTTGCTGTCTATCCAATCAAGTGCCTTAACTGTGTGTAAATCGACCTCTCTGCCGTTATCATCATAAAGGGCATATTTTATATAGCCGTAACCGTATGTTTCCTCAAAACGGAAATGTCGGTGATTTTGCGTGTAATCGGTATAAAACTTAACCTCTCTGATTCTGCCGCGCACATATGTAAAGTCGATGTTTTCGGCAGGATACCATTCAACAATCGGAACATCTGATACAGCCTTGTCAACACTGATTTTGAAAGCACCGTCACCCACAACACAAAGGTCAAGGAGCATTTGCTTTATTATACCTGCGAGTTTGTTTTCTTTCTCTATCTCCGCCCACCGTTCGGCATAAGCTGTCGTATTTTTGCTTGTAACCTCTGTACCGTTGTAGTCTGCAATCACAATATTAGCGAGTGTATCGCAAATGAGAGCGGGCAAGCCTGTGTGGATTTTTCTTATTTTCAGCCCTTTGGTACACTCGGCAGACCAAAAGCGTGTTTTGTCGCTGTCAAGCTGTGTATAAAGCTGTGAAAGCTGTCTGCTGTTGCCCCCATACCAAATGCGGTTGGTAAAGCATTCGGTTTGATGATTGCTCGTTTCGTCAACGGTTATCGTCCTGTCGGGCGCTTTAGTGATATGTAAAAAATTCCTTAGTCCTGTTCTGATTGTATCAGCCATTCTGTTTATCAGCCCCATTTATTTCACTTCCAATAATATTTTTAAACGGCAGCCACGCATACTGCCCACTGTTTATACAATGGTCGTGACCGTCCTCGGGAGTATTGTCTTTATCTTCTCGCCAACTGTAAATTTCAAACTCGGCAATTGTATTCTTGCAATGCTCAAGCACAAAGTAACAGCCCTTTGCAAGCCAGCCGAGAACAAGATTGATACGGTCGATTATCTTTGTTTTCTTCCACGCATTTGCAAAATCATAAATACAGCCGTTTTGCCGCTTGTACTTCTGAAATTCGGTAATAGTCGCTTGGTCGGCGTTGTCGATGAATGCTGTTCTCGCAAAGCCCCACTCTTCTCGGTTGCGGTCAAGAAAATCAACGAAATTTCGTACCGTATCACTCGGAGCAATCGGCGTTTGAAGTTCGGCATTGTTATACACTCGTTCATCAAGCTGGATACACTTGCCTTTGTTTGTAAGGCCGAAAAAGGTCATTGCTATGGTGTCGGGTGATTTCTGCGAATAGGCTGTGTCAAGTCCTGCCGTAAACTGAATAAAATGCTCACTTTTGCGATCGGAGTTTAAAAACCGTTTTGCCCATTCTTTTGTTTTTATGTGCCTTGCCCTCTCGAAGTTTGAGAACACAAGTCCTGTTGCTCTTCCTCTTAGACCTAAGATTTTATTCTTGTAAAGCTTTGTGCCTTTTGGAGCAGAGGCTTTTTTCTTTTCAATCTGTTCCGGTGTAAGGCTTAAATTATCTGCAAAAGAAAAGAACCAATACCTCCAATTCGGTACAGGTTCTTCGGTAAGCTCAGCCGTAATTTCGGGCGGAACATCGTTTGCGTATTTCTTAAACGGTCTTGAACGGTTTACAAACTCCTTGTAAACAGGCAATGACGGGTCATCGGGATTCAAGGTTGCAAGCAAGTAATCGTTTCGGGTTGACATTTCTCGGATAAACTCAATATCGGCGGTGTTTATCTCATCAATATACACACAGCCGAACTGCGCACCGAGGACCATTTCCCATTTATCCCGGCTGCTGTAACCGAGAATATAGATAATTTTGCCCTCAAACTTGATATGCGGCAGCTTGTAGTCTTTGTCACCGTTGCCGCAGTAAATAGCGTTTCGGTGCAGGTCGAGAATACCGTTATCCTGCTGAATAATGGTTTCTTCGGCTTTACCCGTTGTCTTGGCGGCAATGGCGTGTATCTTCTTTTTACTTTGCGACACCATTCGCATAAATTTAATGCCTGCCCCAACGGTAGTTTTACCGGAAGCAGTAGTTAAGTACCCTCAAGAAAATCCGCACTTACATTGTTTACGCTGTTGATAAAATCTATATATTTTTGTGACAATGGGAATTTACTCAAAGGCATTTACATCACCTCCAAAAGCTCATAACCAATAGGCTTTGTTGCTCCGTGAAGATAGTTGTATATCGTCTTTTCATTTACCCCTAGCTTTTTGGCGGCTTCTGATTTAGAACCAAAAACACATTGAACTTTGCCGTTAACGATCATTTTCAGCTTCTTCTTACAACGATTTTGTGCTTTGACAATGTTGACTTTACATTCTTCTCGATAATCAGCCTTAGTTCTATATGCGTGTTCACTATTCTCTTGCGGCGTGCACCATTCAAGATTATCAACAACATTGTTTTCTTTGTTTCCGTCAATATGATTAACATATGGTTTGCCCTCAATAGGCGGGAGAAAAGCTTCTGCAACAAGTCTATGAACGTGAACAACTGTAGGTTTTTCATAGGGCACAGTACCCGTTCGTAAATTAACTCTCAGATAGCCGTTGCTTGCCTTACGCTTACTCAGAACATTACCTGAAATATTGTTGCGAACATTTCCGTAATTGCTTACCGAGTATCTTTCAAAACCCTTTAATGTAACTTTCTTGAATATCTCTTTCATAGTTGTAACCTCCAACTTATTTTGTATCTTATTCGTCAAGCCCCTCACCGCCTAACTGTCTGAACACATCAGAGAGCTTTTCGGATTGCTCAACCTTTGCGTCAACCTTGACAATGTATTCACCTGTCATTTTGTTGAGTGTATCAATCGCACGAATACGGTCTGCCGGGTCTTGTTCATCACTCCTTGCTATGTCCGAGAGAGCGACCTGTCTGTCTTTCGCACTCATAATGCGTTCGTCTTTGAGCTTATCTGATAACTCTTTGATGTATTTTGAAACTCCAACATTCTCCAACAATTCATACGCTCTTGCGTTTGCGTAATTTTCTGAATATCCTGCCTGTATCGCACTCTGAACGGTGTTACCGCTCTGCACATAATATTCGGCAAACTTCTTCTGCCTTGCATTTAATTTGTTTTTCACGGTATCACCGCCCTTTCGATTTTTCGACACAGCAAAACCGCCCTCAAATGAGAGCGGTCTGCCGTTATTTTTGAAAAAGGAGAACTACAAAATGTCTCTTATTATCGATTCCTTCATTTTATATTATATCACCCCTATTCGGGACATCGGGACAAATTCACCAATGATGTCGATAACACATTTTCTTTATGCTGTCGATTGTGTTATTACCGCCAACCTTAGTTAAAATCTTCGCCCAGCTGTATCGCAAGCTAAGGTGCATAAACAAGCAATTCTCCACAAAGTCATCTCGTGACAGGCTGTTAAGTGCCGAGTTTCTGCGGATTTCAAGGTTTTGTATCTCCCTCTGAATATCTGCAATCTGCACCACCGCATTGCCGACCTTGTCCGAGGTCTGACCTGCACTCGGTAAATCCGACAGCTTAGGCGATGTATTATCCGCCTCGGCAGAAATGCGCACTATCTTCGCCCTCAGCCGTGAAATCTCTCGGTTAATCTCCTTAATCTCTTTAGCCGTCAAGTTATCACCTCCAAATCGTCAAGATAATCTGAAACAATTTGAAATGCAATCAGCATACCCTCGCTTATGTAGTAGTTCCTGTCTTTTCTGCTTTTGCAGTCGTTAAGCCTGTTCAGCTTGTCCTGCTCGCTTTCTATGCGTTCGGATATTTCTATTTTCAGTTCCTCAAGTGTCATTCTTCCGCCTCGCTTTCAAGCCAATGTTTTGTGCAGTTAATACAATTATGATTAAATTTTTCACCTACTTCGCAATCGCAATAACTATATGGCGGGTCACCCGGTGTGTTATATGGGCAACTGAAAAAGTCTATACCGCTACGAGCCATTTCGTCAATTGACATCTGCTTGATTTTCTCATAATTAGTCATTGTGTTTACACCTCACTTTAACAATTCGTCTGTTGTAATGTTAAATAAATCCGCTACAGCTATTATGGTTTCGATATTAGGCTCAAATTTTCCCTGCTCATGTTTTGAAATACTTGTCCTGCTCAAATAGAGCTTTTCACCTAATTCATCTTGTGTTAATCCATTTTCAAGTCTTAACGCTTTTAGCTTTTCGGGAAATGCCATTACTCCTCACCGTCCTCAATAGGCTGATTCCAACAGTCAACGCAGTTGCGGTCATTTCTGCAATCAGTTAATCCTAAGTTATACAAGCATACATCTTTAGGTAGTCCAGCATCATTAAGCAAAGTGTTTGGATAAGCCTTCAAAAACTCGCTCAAATATGTTTTTTGTGGATGCTCATCTGACCATTTCTGTACAATTACAACTGCTTTTTTGGGATAAAACTTTTCAAAGGCGAAACACGATTTCATATCGCTTGAGCCATTATTAAAACTGCTCAAGGGGCAATCTGTACATTTAAGTTTGCATACTCCGTCCTGCTGTTCCTTAGTCATTCTTCGTTTTTCAGCAAAGTAATTTTCAAATTTTGAGCAATCAATCATTTTCTTTATCCTCCTTAAATTCTTCCAAGCCTCTCAAGGGCTGTGTATTCACCGTAGCTGTAATGCGTGCCGTGTCGCTTATTGTACATGCTTATCTCTTTGCATTTTTCTTCAAGTGTATCGTGTTTATTGTAATTGTGTGCGGCTGTTTTTCTTAATTTGCTGTTTTTGATAATTTCTCTGTGCTGTTGTTTTCTCATTTCAACACCGCACTCGGTGCAGTATTTTTGATTTGCACTTCTTTTTTCAAATGCTTGCATACATAATTCGCAGATTGCCTGTTGTTTCATCTTATTTACCTCCGTATTTTGCTTTCAGTGATTTTAACAAATCTTCCTGTACATTTGCTTTGCCCTGTAAAGATTCATAGACACGCTCGTCGCAAGTGTTCTCTGTAATCAAATGGTGAATAACCACAGTATTCTGCTGACCTTGACGGTATAGTCTTGCATTTGCCTGTTGGTAAAGTTCCAAGCTCCAAGTAAGTCCGTACCACACAACTATGTGCCCGCCTGTCTGCAAATTAAGACCGTGGCCCGCACCTGCAGGATGTGCAAGCAAAAGCTGTATTTTGCCGTTGTTCCAATCCTCAATATCGGCAGAGCTTTCGAGTTTTCGTGCAAATTTGAATTTACTTTTGATTCGCTCGAGGTCGTGACGAAAGCTGTAAAAGCACAATACCGGTTGTCCGTTTGATGTGTCTATAATCTCTGCAAGTGCATCAAGTTTTTGCTCATTTGTAATTGCATATTCGCCATTGCTCATATACATTGCGCCGTTGCTGTACTGCAAGAGTTTGTTAGTAAGTGTTGCGGCAGTTGCGGCGGTAACCTCGCCCTCTGCAAACTGCATATAACAGTCACGCTCAAACTGCTCATACTCTGCAAGTTGTTTGTCGGTCATTTTGACAGACACAACGCTGTCAATTCGTTCGGGCATATCGAGCCAGTCCTCCGCTTTCATTGAAATGCATATGTCAGAAATCTTGTTCATAATTGCCTGCTCTGCATCATCTTTCAGCTTGTAGTTAAATATCGTAGTCTGGTTACGCTGATTAGGTGTGAAGTACCTTTCACGGTAGCCGGTTACTGTTCTGCCCAGTCGCTCTCCGCTGTCAAGCAAATATATCTGACTCCACAAGTCAATAAGTCCGTTTGGTGCGGGTGTACCCGTAAGTCCGACAACTCGCTTACTGCGTGTTATGTATTTTCGTAAGGCTCGAAATCGTTGTGCTTTTGATGATTTAAAACTTGACAGCTCATCAATAACTACCATATCAAACATCCAACCGTTACCAATACTTGAGAGCTCATCTGTAAGCCACACAACATTTTCACGGTTGATAACATAGATGTCTGCGTCCTGTGCAAGTGCAAGTCTGCGTTGTCTTGGCGTACCGAGTACCTTTGAAACCTTAAGATTTTTAAGGTGCTCCCACTTGTCGCACTCTCTTGTCCATGTGTCCTCCGCAACTCGCAGAGGTGCAATTACAAGAACTTTTGAAACCTCAAAGCTGTTATATATAAGCTCCTCAACAGCCGTTAGGGTAATTGCGGTCTTGCCAAGTCCCATATCAAGGAAAAGTCCGCACCTCGGTGTGTTAAGTATCTTATCAATGGCCATTTGCTGATACTTATGCGGTACAAACTTCATTGATAATCACCTCGCAGACGCTGCTCCTGCTGTCGCATACATACACACGCTGACCTAAGTTTTTAAAAAGCCTGTGCGCCCTTAGTTGTTCGGGTCTTGCTGTTTTGCCGGGTGCCTTAAGTTCTACAAAAAAAATTCTGCCGTGTGGCAGCATGCAGATTCTGTCCGGCACACCTCGCATACTCGTTGAATTAAATTTTAAACATACACCTCCGTTTGCTTCTATCCTTTCTTTTAAAAATTTTTCTATACTTGCCTCTTTCATTTCTATAATTTCTCCTTTAAGTCGGTGAGTGGCGGTAAAAGTGTTTACAACAATAGCCGCTTAAAAACTGACTTTTTCTGAATTTGTAAACAATGTTACAATATTTCCATAAAGTATAAGCATATATAGGATTTATAGATATTTATGTATGTCATTATTTCTATAATTTCTTTATTTGACTATAGTTACACATATAAAACTGTTTACATTGTTTACAAGTCTTAAAAAAGGCTATATTATGCCATTTTCTTTGTAAACACTTTTTCTGCAAAACCGTTTACAATTTTCGTTTAAAGCCTCTTTGCGTGCCATATAAATCACCAAAACGGCTTGTACTTAATTGTTCCCACTCACCTGTTCGCATAATAATATCTTTAATCTCTTTGCTCTTTTGGTATGTAAAGTCTTTGCGGTCGCCGCCGAAAGCCTCACACCATACCTCAAGAGGGCACACCCTGTTTCGTTGTGTTGCGCCGTTCTGCTCTGCACCCATTTCATATCCGTTGAGGTAGTTTCTGCGTTCGTAAAGCTGCATTTTGTCCCAGTTTTCAGGCAGTAATGTGTTAAGGTATTTAACCACATCACCTGTAAGCGGGCTTTCCTCAAAATGGCGGTTCTGTTCGCTTTCCGCAAGTCTTCTTAATTCGTCTGTATCCATAAACAGCTTTTCACCGTTACGGTACATTTCCATTGCCTCTGCCCATATCATATCGACTTCATAATCTGTCAGTTCTTCAAACACATTTTTTGCTGCTCTGTCGGGGTGTACATCAAGCGGAAGAAAGCGTCTGTTGCCTGTTTGGTCACGCAGAAACTCGTGCTGATTTGTTGTACCGATAAAAACGCACTGCCTTTTTCTGACCTCTGTATGATGTCCATATGCGGCTCTGTATGCGTCCTCCGACTTAGCCGTAAAGTGTTTGACCGCCTCAACTTCGTTTCTCCTAAGTGCCGCAAGCTCCGCTATTTCAATAAGCCAAAAGCCCTGCAGCTGTTCGTATGCCTCCTTGCCCTGAACAGTAGTCAGGGTATCGCTGAACCACCTGCCACCAAGCCTTTTGATTGAATAGCTTTTGCCACAGCCTTGAGGTCCCACAAGCGTGAGTACCGTATCAAATTTAATGCCCGGAACCATAATTCTTGCGACTGCCGCAACAAGTGTTTTTCGTGTAGCGGCTCTTGTATATGCCGTATCCTCAACACCGAGGTAGTCAATGAAAAAAGTCTCGGCTCTTTTTACTCCGTCCCATTTAAGCCCTGTCAAGTAATCATAAACAGGGTTATAGCTGTTCTCCGTACTCACAAGCGACCAAGCGTCAAGTATAGCCGCCTTGCTCTTTATGCCGTACAGATTTTCTATATAATGCCTAAGTCCCGCATCGTCAACATCGTTCCATTCTCTGCTCTCGGTTTCACCGTTCCATGGTACCGCACCGAGCACGGTGTGCCGCCTTGTGAATGTATTATAGGCAATCTTGCCCTTAAGCCTTTTGTCTTTTTGGCAGATTTTCATACAGTTGTCTATAGTCGGCAGATTGTTACTTTTGCCGTCTGTTGCAAGTTCAAGCACCCAGTCGTCATCGGCTTCGCTTTCAATATCATTTTCAAAGTCAGCCAAACAGGACTGCTCTCTTTCTTTATGCTGTAACAGTCTGACTTCCTTATTGTTTGACGCAAATTCCTGCATTGCAACGTATGACGGCAGTTTAACCGTTGGGGTTCCTTGCTTTGCTTCATCGTCAAGACTTGCGTATTTGTGTATTCTTACAAGGTCAAACGCATTGCAAAGCTGTCCGCCTGCGGGGTCTGTTGCGTGGTTTGAATACGCAAATTTGCCGCCCTCATACACTACAAGACCTGCCGATGTACTACCCTGTGCATAAGTGTATCTGTCCTCCGTACTGCATTTTACATACACATCTGGCAAAAATTCCGCTATTGCTGTGTGTATGTCATAACAACGGCAAAATGCACCTATTACACCTTTCTTTGTCGTCGGATCCTCCTGCTTTTTAAGCAGTCTGTCTTTTTGCTTTACTGTTCTGCTTGAGAACGGCCACTCGTTTACATTGTGCCAATCCTCATACTGTGCGAGCACACTGTCCACATTAAGCGGTTGCCTTTCTGAATATTTATAAACAAATTCGCCGTCAATACTCGTACTCGGCCAGTACATAAGTCTTTGTGGCTGATATGTTGTATCGTCAAACTGGTCAATACCGATTTCTTCCGCAATCTTTCTTGCAACAGCCTCATACTCTTCCGCTGTACAGTTTCGTGACAGTGGTATAATAAGTCTTAATCTCGGCTTTTCTGCCGTGTGCTTATGCGTTGAATAGATAATGAACGAATAGTTTGCAAACATATCTATACTCTCGCAAAAATCGGGTGCCGCAAAGTCTGCGTCAAGGGTAATCAACGAACGGCACTCAACCTTTTCTCTCTGCCTTATTCCGCTTTTGAGCCTGCCTCCGACAAAACCGCCTACATCTTTAATGTTGTCTTGCTTCGATTTTGGCATATTACGGAACTCGCCGACGGTTTCCGCCGTTGTCGTTGTCCTTGACAGTCTGTCTGCAAGCTCCTTGAATGTTATTTCAGTATTCTTCCACAGCTTTGCAAATCTATCATTTGCGGTAGCTATAAAGTAATTTTTCAAGCGTTTTCCCCTTTTCTTAATCTTTCTTGTAAAATGGCGTTTCGTATCCCTCTGCCTTTAAAATCAAGCCTTTTGCCCATTCTATCGGCTCTCCCATTAAGGCGCTTACTTCTTCCGCAGATGAAACACCAATCGGGCAATCTATAATAACTTCATCGTGTACATGGAAGTTAATTTCAAAGCCTCGGCTTTCAAGCCTTTGCATTGATACCGCAAGGCAGTCCCTCGCAAAAGCCTGAACAATGTTCTCCGTAAGTTTACCGCCGAATGTTTCAAGCCTCTCCCATGAACCTCTTGTTTGACTTATACCCATATATGTAACGCACGGTCTGCCGAATTTGTTTTCCTGCAGTTCGGGTTTTGCATATGCGAGTTTTCTCCCCGAGGGTAAACCGACAAATAAAATACCGCCCTGTCTAAAGAACTTAATTCCGCATTTAATCTGCTGCGGCTCACCCTTAACCGCTGCTACAGCCGCCTTTTCAACCTCATACCAAAGCGATGTAATACAAGGATTTGCCTGTCGCCAGCTGTCAACAAGCGGTTGCAGTTCGCTTTCTTTAAGCCCCATTTCAAGTGCGCCCATTGATTTAAGCGCACCAACCGAGCCCCCGTAACCGAGTGCAAGCTCTGCGATTTTACCTTTCTGCCGGAGATGTCCGTTTATTCCGTGCTTTACAACGGGTACTTTGAACATCTGACTTGCCGACGCACAGTAAATGTCACCGCCGTTTTTAAATACTTCCTGTCGCCACTTCTCTCCTGCGAGGTATGCTATTACCCTTGCCTCAATAGCCGAGAAGTCAGACACTATAAACCGCCTGCCTTTGGTCGGTATAATCGCTGTACGGATAAGCTGTGAAAGCGTATCGGGAACATCTCCGAACATCATCTCAAAAAGCTCGTAATCACCGTTTATAACAATGTTTCGGGCAAGTTCCAAATCTTCAAGGTGATTTTGCGGCAAATTCTGCGGCTGTATCATTCGACCCGCCCACCTGCCTGTTCTGCTTGCACCGTAAAACTGTAAAAAACCTCTAACTCTGCCGTCAGAACATAAACCGCCGAGCATTGCCTTATACTTCGCCGTAGAGGTCTTTGACAGCGTTTTTCTTAGCCGCAGCACTTCTTTTACAAGCGGGTCACTTGTGCGCTCTGTAAGGCTTTTAACTGCCTTTTTATCAAGGCTCTGAAATGTTTCGCCTGTGCGTTCTTCAAGCCAAGTCTTTAGCTGTGAAACTGATTTAGGATTTTCAAGACATGTCAGCTTTTGTGCCTTTGCAATCATTGTTTTTTGATAGTCGGTATCAAAGTGTATAGCGTTGTTTATAAGTTCGGTTTCAACAGCGACACCTCGGTCGCATATGCGTTGGTCAAGCTCCCACAACCTTTGCTCGCTCTCCGCAAGAGGAAACCTGCTAAGCCTGTTTTTTATACTTCGTTCAACCGCCACATCCTGAATACAATAGCTTTTAAATGTTTCCCACTTTTCAATGCTGTGATGCGGCAGATTCCTTGTTCTTCCGCCGTTTGCTTTTGTGGGTTTACAAGGCTTTGAAAAATATTCAATACAAGCCCTGCCTTTTTTGTCTTTCTGTTCTTCAAGTCCGAGGGCCTGTGCTACTCCCGAGAGTGACCGTGGCAGTCCGATTTCCGCTGCCTGAATCATTGTGCAGCACCATTGCTCCGGCGGCATTTTTGTGTTCAGAAACTTTGCAAGACAGGTTCTCTCAAAGTTAGCATTAAATGCCGTTTTTGTTATATTTGTGTCCGTGAGAGCGGAAAGCACATCATCTGGAATTTTCTCACCACAGGCGATGTCAATTATTTTTATTTCGTCATCATCAAAAGCGTATGCAAATAAAAGTATTGTGAAATCAGGAGCGTCTGCATAGGCATACACTCCTGATTTTAAGAGATTGACACTGCTGTAGGTTTCAATATCAATACTCAACTGCATAATTAGAATAAATCATCGTCTTCTATGTCATCGGCAAAGTCGTCGATAGCCTTTGCTCTGCCGGCAAGCGCCTCACCGTCTTTTGTTTTCATAAGATTATTAAGACCGCAGGCAATGCCCTTGTTGCCGTTTGTATTGTACGCATAGAAATTAATTGACGCTTTGCCGTAACATCCACTGTAAAATTCGGTTGTATCAATGATTTCCATACCGTTCTTATCAATAATACCCGGCTTTGTATTGCTGTTTGCATTGACGAACATCTTGCCCGCATAGTTTTCATCATCCGGGCGGTCCTCATCACCGTCACGAAGCGGAAGTTTAAGATTTGACGGAATTTTGCCCCCAAACTTAGAGATGCCCTCCTGCTTAGCAAGCTCAACCGCCTTTTCGATAGCTTTGATTGTTCTTGTGTCTGTCTTGTCAATGAGGATTGAAACCGAATATTTTTCGGCACTTCCGTTAATGCTCTTAGGCTCGAACACATTCGCATATGAAAATCTTACCTCGCCTGTTACTACCTTTGTTGAATTGTTATTGTTTGCCATAATTTTATTGCTCCTTTATTAATTAATATCGTTTTTAAAATCTTCCTGTGCCTGTTCAGCTGAACTGATTGCAGGTCTTTTATCTTCGGAATGTACGAGTGTAGGTTTGCCCGGTGGTTTCATTATGTAAGGGCCTAAAATATCTGAAAAGGTCTTTTTGCCGAGCAATCTTTCAATGTCAGTAATGCCTTTGATTTTGCTTACCATTATGTCGTCTTCGGAATATCCTTTATCCGTAAGGATTTTCGCAACCTCCGCATCAGGCTTGCTGTATTTGCGGTTACTTCTGCCCTCTACAACCTTGAAACCCGGATACTGAACACCGTGCTTGTATGCCTGATCCAGAGCGTAGTCGCTGACAAGTTCTGCCCATTTTTTGATTGCGGCAGATTGGTCTAAAACGTCTGCAATCTCTTCCGCTGTAAGTAAGGCGGGTGCTTTGAAATCATATACAGCAAGTCGCTGTTTTTCCGCTGTATATGCTCTGCAAGCAGGTCTTGCTTTGCAAAAACCTGTGTCACAATGACTTCCGGCAATGCAATCGGTCACGCTGTCATCGTTTGCAAGTTGTGCGGCCTTTTTAACGGTTTCGCCCCATTCAAGCAACTTGGCAGCAGTTATACTCTCTGAACTGATGTTATCAAGTCTTGGCTGATATATTGTCATAGCCACATTTTCAATCCCGTAAAGCATATCAAAAGCCTCATAAGCACCGAGTGCATACAACCTAAGCTGTGGGTTTTCAACGGCAGAAACTTCAACACCCTTGCCGTATTTAAGGTCGATAATTTCAAGTTTGCCGTTTGCGATTATAACTGCGTCACCTGTACCGAATCCGTCGGGAACATAGCTTGAAAAATCAAGCCTTTGCTCAAGCATAAGGATTGCGTCGGGGGTTTTCCGTAATGCGGAATTGTATCTCTCAATTACAAAATTCTTGTACCCCTCTGCGTAGTCCTCCATATCCTCTGTTATATCAATATTCCTGATTGCATTGTGATACTTGGTACGGTTATACTCCTTGGTAGCAAGTCTTATCTTTGCCTCGCCGAGTGCATGAGCGTTAGTACCCTCTTGTGCAAACTCTGACGGCTTGTCCTCAAAATTTTCCTCAAGCTGTATTGAGCCGGGGCAGTTTATCCATTTTTTGGCGCCCGATGCTGACAGTCTTGCGTGTATATCCGGCATTACTTTACCTCCTCAACTGCCTTTACGGCTTTTGCAAAATCTTCCTCTTTAATCTCTGTCACCTTGGCAACACCGAGGTCTGCAAGAATTTTCTTGACCTCCTCTTTGCCGTGTTTCTTTGCGCACTTCATAAATACCGCCCTGACTTCTTCGAGCGTGTACTGCTTGTCTGTGCTTTCTTCATTCTGTGCGGGCATTTTTACTGCCTTAGTTTTATTGGCGTTATCCTCAACAGCCTGTGTTTCTGCTGTTGTTACAGTGACGGTTGCCGTATTGCACATTGAATCAGCAATGTGTTCAAGCGCTGTAATGAGTCCGCCAAGCTGCGGTACATCGATAGTAATTTTGATTTCTGACATCTAAATTTCTCCTTTATATCTTGATTTTTATATCTTGATTTTTTGAGTAAGAAAGGATATAATCAAGGTGGTTATATTGTTTATATCCTTTAAACCGTTGAAAGCATTGCCGTGCTGTCAGCGGTTTTCTTCTTTTGCACTTAAAATGTAGTTAATCTTAGACTTGCAAGCCTTGATGTTATCGGTCGTGGGATTTTCAAGCAGTTCTGCCATATCCATAAGAATGTGTGGTATAGTGTCGATAAAATCGGGATTGTATCCTGTATTCTCGAAGTCGTAAAGTTTGCGAATACAGCCGTAAAACTCATTCGGCACATCTTTACAATCGTGTATTTTGCCGTAGATGTCCTTAACCTTGATTTCTCCGTCTTGATTTAAAGTTAATCTTTTCATCTGTTACACCTCCTCCCCGAAAACATCATATGCATACATACTGTTAATGCGTTGTCTGAGCTTGATGTTCTCCTTGCGGTAGCCGTTGATTGTGTCCTCTTTAATGCCGAGGTCAAGCCTTGCGTTCTCAAGCTCAATCTGCAAGTGCTTAACCAAGCTATGTAAGTGCTTGTTCTCATCCTTAAGACTGCGTTTTGTTTTAATGTGTCTAAGTGCCATTGGTTATGCCTCCTTTAATTAGCTCAAAATACTTGCAAGGACAGCCTTGCTGATTCCGCCGAGCTTCTTGTTATAGTCTTTTTGAAAGTGTCTCTTAACAGTAACGCAACTTTTTCCGAGATACTTTGCAATGTCCTGGTACTGCAAAACTTCCTTATCGGGAAACGCAGCGTCTAACCTGTCGAGATTATCTCGAAATAACGGCTTTTCTCGTGGCATATTATTCCCCCACAATCGTAACTAAGCTGATAGCGTCCTCAATGAGAGTGCGAACAAGGCTCGACATCTTCTTTCCGGACTTCTCGCAAAGCTCGTTAAGAGCTTTTGCGGTTTCATCTGATACACACGCAGATACTACATTTGAGCCTGATGTGGCTTTGTCTGCGAAAATGACAATCTGTCCTTTGTTATTTAACATTTTGTTTCCTCCTTAAAATTAAACTCGATAGTGAGTTGTTATTGAGTTCCAATAGTAATCTGTACGCCTAACGCCTTAAACAACTTATCAGCGTTTTCAAGTGAAATGCTTTTTTCTCCTTTCTCCCAGTATTGGATAGCTCTTTTTGTAAAGCCTGCTTTTTTAGCGAGTTCGCTTTGCGAAATTCCTCTTTGTTTTCTGTTTTCTCTCAAAATTATACTAAATTCTTTGATGTGCATTGATTTCACAACCTTTTTATGTTATACTATATTTAGTGGTGAACCCCAATTCACTAACCATATACAGAAAGCGAGGTGAAATTAAGTGCGAAAAGACAATATTGATAAGTTAGCGGCAGAATATGCCAAAGAAATCGTTGTCGCAAAGGCACAACAAATGGATTTAAGAGTAAACGCTGACGGTGGCAGAAATGTTGCCGCCTTTTACAGTGAAATTTTCAAAGGCATTAGCGAAACTCTTAATAATTCCAACTTAATTACCGAGTAAGATTTTTGCGACTTCCGGCAGAACAATTACTTCTGCTTCGGAAGTCGTTTTTCCTTCTGCCACTTTGATAACAAAATCAACTAAAGCTGCAATCACCTTATCTTTTTGTTTTTCGTCCATCTTCTCACCTCCTACTGCTATTTTGCCATAGAATTACGTTTAATTTGGACAAGCGTTCATTGATGTTTGTCTTCGTCCTTTGCCCACTCAATCAGATCCATAATTTGAGCGTCGTGCTTATCAAGGTAGCTGTCTATTGTTTTATACAAATGGGCGGCTACTATTTTTATTGCTAATACTGCTGAAACAAAAGCTGTGCAAAGCATTAGCAGTCCTAAAATTATTATTACTTCCATCTTTTCTTCACCCCCCCCCCCTTAGTTTTGGTTGGGTTGCAAATATCTTTTGCGAATGTTATAATCGAGCAAAGGAGCTGTTTATATGTGGATAATAATTAGTGGTATATTAGGCATCGCCGGCTTTCTGATTTCGTTAATAAACATAATTCATCTTTTTGTTTCGCACAAAGTGAATTTGGAAATCACAATGCTTGAATACGCATACAAATCAGGCGTGCAGGGAAAGAAAAGACTTTTCATTCATTATAAACTTAATAATAAATCGCAACTGCCTATTTCTGTTACCGACATTCAATTAGTTCTGAACGGCATAGAGTACACCGAAGATTACAACACCCACGAAGTTAATTCTTATCATCACAAGGCAAAAGGTGTTGATGAGTATGTTCCGACATACAATGAACATCTGCCTATCAATCTTGAGTGCCTACATTCTCATTCGGGTTACCTCGTTTTTGTAATTCCTGAAGATAATTCTCCAAATCTCGATAAAGGTCTGACTTTTCAAATTCGCACCAATCGGAATAAGGAAGTACAAAAGAAAGTGTCATTGAATGAGGTGGTAACGCTCCGCTCCACTCTACCTTATCAAAAGCGTAAAAATCTTTTTCTAAAGGATAAGGCGGAACATAAGGTGCACTGACAGTCTTGGTGACTGTTGGTGCTTTTTCTATGTTGAATAAATTACTAAAAAATCCCATTTTCCTCACCTCCTCACGCTGTTTTCTGCTGTTTGACAAGAACTTTTTCAAGTTCTACTATTCTTTTCGTTAGACTTCCAAGGTTTCTATACACTTCAAGCATATCTGCTGTGTAATCGGGAACTTTGTTCTCAACAGATTTCATTCGCTTGTTGAGATTATCAAGTGCACCGTACACATTAAAAATTTCGTCTGTATGTGTGTCAGCCATATAAATCTCCTCCTACGCTGTTCTCTGCTGTTCGGCAAAAACTTTTTCAAGTTCTACTATTCTTTTCGATATTTTATTGCTTTACACGACCTTAAATGCTATGATTAACTATGAAAGGAGGTGCACACTATGTCAACTTCTCATAAAGACCTCATTCTTGATAAATCAGAAGTGAGAATACTTAGGTCCTTATATAAAGGTAATAAACTTTTAAAACAAGATGTTGACTATAAATTTAAAGAAAAATATTCTTTCTTGTTGCGTTATCATCTTATTGACTATTCACCCGATCCTAAATACTACTGTATTTCTAAAAAAGGGAAGATGTTTTTACTATACCGCAGAAAAGAAAAAATCCGTTTTTGGGTCCCGATAATTATTTCGGTAATAGCGTTAATATTGTCTGTAGTTTCCATATTAATGCCACCAGTGATAATAATAGAGCGGTAACCGAAATAGTCAGTGCAAGACCGTTCCTGAACCCCTCTCGGTATGCTCTCTCTATCTTGACATCATACTTGCCAAGCAGATAGAACGAATGAAGTAGCTTTTCGTCAATAACTTTGTTTAGATTATCTTCCAATTCGTCTTCGGTTGGAATTTTACTTGAACAAATTGTATCAGCTTCTTCATCGTCCAAATAGTCGAGTTCATTGTAAAACATCGCTCTCACCTCCTCATAAAAATTTCTTATGCTGTAATTCTTGCAACCTCCCGACAATGTGATATAATTTCAATATACGATAATGAAAGGAGGTGCAATGAATGGAAGATATATTTCAGTGGTTAACTCTTGTGCTGTCACTATTGTCAACAGTAAGCACCTTAATTTTAACTTGGCTGTTGTTTAAGAAGGAACATAACAAAACTTACCTCAAAGAACGATACGAAAAAGTTATATTCCCAATATTTGACATACTCGAAAATCATCTTTATAAAAAAGAGATAACTCCTGATGTCAAACAAGCAGTTGACAAGTGCAAACATATTATTAACGATAATAAATTAATTGTGGGTGGAAAACTTAACTATGTTTTTTCTCTTCCGTTAAATAAAATTAATTTTCAAAGCATTTCAAAATTAGTGGACAAAGAATATGACGAGTGCTGCTCTTCCTTGGGTATACCTTTAAGACCATTAGATAAAAAGATGTACACATATCGAACACGAAATCTACGAGTTTTAATATTAGGAATTATAAAATACTCATTACCACTCATCGCAGTTATTCTGTTAACGACTATTCTGATTTTGCTTTCAAAAATATTTCTTTCTTAATGAATAACTCCTGCTTTAATTAGCATTGCTATAATCAGCAGAAGTAAAATGTTTGCGTTAAGAACAAATACTACAAATAGCAGGATTTTTTTCACTCTTTCATCTCCTCATAAATGGATTGGTTATCACGCTGTTTTCTGTGTATCAGCAAAGTCCTGCTTATTGTACAGCTGATTTGCTATACTGAATTGTAAGATAAACATTTAGTTCACATTTCGTGTACTTAATTTGTAAAAAAAAGTTCCTCTATTGAGGTGTTGAAAAATCTTGCAATTCTTAACTTAACTTCGTCACGAGGAATACGCTGTCCGTTTTCGTACATAGAAAGAGCAGATTGACTGATTTCTACGGCATTTGCAAAGTTTTCTCTTGAGATATTATTTTTTTCTCTTAAGTTTTTAATTTTCTCGCCAATGACTTCTGCATTCATTTTATCACCTCCTTAAGTGAGTTCACATATCGTGTACTATTATATTAACACAGCATTTTAAAAATGTCAACACATTTTGTGAAATTTTTTACTTGATTTTTTTCACAATTCGTGATATTATGTAGTAAACAAAACACAAGAGGTGATTAAATGTTCTCCGATGTACTTAAACAGTTGAGATTAAAAGCAAATCTAAGTCAAGAAGAACTTGCAAAGCATTTAGGTTGTTCTAAAAGTTCTATTAGTATGTATGAGAATGGCACAAGAGAACCTAATCTTGAAACTTTAGAAGCTATAGCTGACTATTTCAATGTAGATATGAACACACTCACAGATTCAAAGACCTCCGCCGAATTAAATTCAGAACTCCAAGAATACCTCGAGGAGCTCAAGAACAGAAGTGAACTAAGAATGTTATTTAGTCTTACTAAGGGTGCTACAAAAGAAGATGTGGAAAAAGCAGTCAGAATTATTGAAGCATTAAAAAAGGATGAATAGCTTTGGGAGAAATTTTTATTAGAGGTTTAGAATTGCCGCTGACTGTACGAGGCGTAACAGTCTTAGATGAGGACGGCAATTACAATGTATATATTAATATTCTGCTTAGCTATGATACTCAACAGAAAGCCGCTAAGCACGAATTAAAGCACATTACATCCGAGCATTTTTATGATTATGAGCCTGTTGTACATAACGAGCTTGAGGCTAATGCTATTTGATAAGGAGAATTGATATGGGATTTCTTGATAGATTTAAAGTTAATAATAATATACAGCCAAACACAATAGAGTATGTTTTGAATGACTATAAAAAATATAAAAACGACACATTTATAATGTTCACATCAAAAACTTGCGATTATTGTTCTAAATATGGTCGTAAAAGAAACGGTAATGGAAAAGTTTATTCCATAAGTGGAAAATCTAAGAAATACCCAGCAATGTCAACTATACCAAAAGACTTACTAAACATTAGATGTCCAAAATGTAACAGCGCAATATCATTTAATACATATTATCCCGAACTTGATAAACCCTTATCAAAGTCCGAATTAAATAAACTTGATCAACAGAGAAAGAAGAAATGAACAAAGTCCGTATCCTCGGCAAAGCCGTAGGATTTTACAGCAGGGTTTATTGATTTTGTTTTATTTACAACAATATTCCCCCCCTATGTGGGATTTGCCGGCATCACCAGAACATCCACGGTCTGGTGATTAAATAAGCAACATAGAATAACTAACATACGAAAGAGGGCATACTATTGAATATCGAGCAAATGCGTTTGCTTTGCAGAGATGAAAACATACAAATGACAGATCATGTTTTCAAACGGTGCAGAGAACGAAAAATCAAACTTGACGATATAAAGCGTTGTATTATGTACGGTGATATTATTGAGGATTATCCCAATGATTTTCCTTATCCGTCTGCTCTCGTACTTGAGTGTAAGGTTGGCAGACCTCTTCATGTGGTGGCAGGTGTCGGAAACAATCTTCTATGGATAATCACGGCATACGAACCAAGTCCCGATAAATGGGAAAGTGATTTTAAAACAAGAAAGGAGCAATAACTATGACTTGCTTTTATTGTAAGGGTAATATGATTGACAGCACAACAACTTATGTTGAAGATTTGGGCAATTGCATTGTCATCATTCGCAATGTTCCTTGTTCAAAGTGCAGTCAATGCGGAGAAGTATCATACAATGGTACTGTATTAAGACAGATTGAACATATTATTGACAACCTCAAAAATTCCCTTACCGAGGTTGCTATCGTAAACTATAAACCAAGCGTAGCTTAAATTAAAACAAAATAAAAAATCCGCCCTACCCTGTTGGCGCAGGATAGAGCGGTGTACGACGCAAAGGCCATACAAGACTGTGGAAAGTCTTTAATTATTATAAGATAAATTAGCCTTTGTGTCAATAAAAAATGAATACAGAGGTGTTTTTTATGAAATGCAAGAGATGCAAAAAGACTTTGCAGTCTGATTTTAAATTCTGCCCTTGGTGCGGTTCTAAATCTGCAAATCAAAAATACTACCGCAGACCTGACGGGCTTTATGAAAAATCAATCGTCTATGACGGCAAAAGACACATATTCAGAGCAAGAACTGAAAAAGAACTCGAAAAGAAAATTTTTGCTTATAATCCAGAAAGTGAGCAAACTAAGTCAGGTATGCCGTTCTCTGCTGTTGCGGAAGAATGGGAAGCCCATGCGTTTGAAGCTCTTGCCCAAGGTTCTGTCAAGGCATACAAGCCACGAGCAGAACGGGCTGTTGACTATTTTGGCGATGAGCCTATAACAAACATCGGACTTCGTGAAATCAACCGCTATATAGCAAAGTTTCCTAAATCTTGGGCATATAAAACCGTTAAAGCATACGCATCCGTACTTAGCCTTATTTTCACTTATGCCGCACAAAATGAATATATAACAAACAATCCTTGTCAATACATACAAATAAGCAAGAATCTTAAAAGAACGCACCGCAGAGCCCCAACATACGAGGAAATCGAGATTATCAAAAATTCAATCTCTGCCCCGGGAGGATTGCTTGCGTTTTTCTTTCTCAATACAGGTGTCAGACGAGGCGAGGCATTGGCTCTTAAATGGAGCGACATAGACTTTGAAAACCATATAATACATATCACAAAGTCATTGTATCATGTAAACAATGCACCACACATAAAAGAACCGAAGACAGAGGCAGGCAAGCGTGATGTACTGCTTACAAAAGGTCTTGAAACAGAGTTACTTAAAATCAAGGGCGAGAAAAATGAAATTGTCTTTAATTGTGACGGCGAATATTACACACAGTCACGCTTTGATAAACTTTGGAAAGACTATCAGACCGCCACAGGCCTTGCAGAGCTTACTCCCCACATTGCACGACACGGCTTTGCTACAATATGTTTTGAGGCTAATCTGAACATAAAGGATGTTCAGGAAATTTTAGGTCACGCTCAATATTCCACTACATCAGACATCTACACTCACCTTACACAAAAGCACAAAACAGAGGCACTTAATAAGCTGAATACATACTTTGAAAACAACTACTAAAAGCAACAGAATTTCAACGCATTGCACAGATTTTACACAGTAAGCCGTTTTATGGCTTAAATACTGCATTTGTTAAGAGTTCAAATCTCTCCATCTCCGCCAAAAGCACTCGAGCAATCGGGTGCTTATTTTTTGCGATAAACACTGAAAAATCAGCTTATTTGCTATGTTTTTCAATCACTCGGTCTTTGCTTTTTGAGTGAATTTCGGTATCAAACAATATCAGCTAAAATCAATAAAGTTACACAGTAAATTATGCCATAGAGAGATTTTTGTACTATCCGAACAAGTCAGTTTACTTAAATAATACTCATCCGGTTCATTATTTTCAAGAATAACTGTTAAACCGTCAAAATCATCACTTACAGATTTTATATTTAAACCGTAACTGTTTATATATTTTTAAATATCCCATTTTTCAATTTTAGTTTCTATAATTATCACCGCATTTGTCTGTTAATATTATAGTAATAAACTTTATAATTACTTAGCTTAAAAAATACGCCGGACCATAATTTAAGTATCCGTACTAAACAAATGTATTTACTTCTGTTCGCCTGCATTGCGGACAACGGGCATTTTATCAAAATCATAGTATGAGAGTTCGTCTATTCCGTTTAAAAATGCGTGACAGCCGTTTACTATCATAAGATTGGTCTGCTCAATATTATAGCAGCACACTATTACTTTTTTGCCTGAAGCATAGGCATATCCGCACTCCCACGCAGTTCCGCTGTCGGAGTACATTCCGCCGTAAAGCAACACAACCGCATCGCAATCGTCAATTCCGCCTTTGTCAATTTTAAAAATTTCCTCTGCCCATTCTGCATTGGTAAGGCTTTCCCTGTTCTCAACATCGTGCTCCATAGGTACAAAAACTTCGTGACCTTTTGCTTTAAGAATTTCAACCGCACGGTGAATATTTGCAATTTCGTTATCGTTAAAAAACGGCGATGCAAGGTAAATCTTCATATTAAAATCTCCTAAAAAATATTAAAAACATTATCGGTATGGTAATCGCCGCCATTGCCTGCGACACAAGAGCAAGGCTTGCGCCTGTTTGCGGACTTTCTCCGTATGCCGATGAAATTATAACGGTGTTAAGTCCTAACGGCATTGCATTTGCACAGAGTGCGGCAAAAACTATTTCATTATCAGTATTCAAAAGCCTTAACGCAGTCACAAAAATTGTCGGAAAAACTATCAGCCTAAGCACCGCAACAATATAAGTCTGCTTTACCTTAAGCAGGCTTTTTATTTCATATCCCGCTATTACAAACCCAGTCAAAATCATTGCAACAGGTGCCATACAGGCGGCACAATCGGTAAGAATTGTACTTACAAGCCGCACCCTCGGTATTTGCAAAAGTCCGAGAATTGCGCCGATAAACAGCGACACAAATATCGGATTCAGCAATGACTTAAAAGAAAATCCTCCCTTGTCCGACGGCACAAGCCACGCAATTCCGATTGAGTAAGTAAACATATTCAGCGGCAGAGTAAATATTAAATAATCGAAAAGTTCAATGCTGTCAGCGCCGTATATGCCCTGAACAAGCGCAGTTCCGACAAATCCGAAATTTGACACCGAAAGCGAATATCTGTACACTTTACGCAAATACTCGTCTTTGGTAAGAAATTTTGAGATAATAAAAGCAAGCGCAACCGCAGCAATCAAAAGCGCAGTGCTGTAAACAAGGAAAATCCATTTTCGGCTTATATTTTCCACCGTACAATTATTCCAAAATGTATTGATTACGACCGCAGGCATAAATATTCCGTTTTCAAGGCGTGACAAAGTCCTGCCGCTGCCGTCAGATAAAATATTTTTCTTTTTGAGAACAAAGCCGATAAGAATAAAAGAAAAAAGCACGGCTATGTGATTAAGCGTAGATGAAAGTATTTCCATACGATATTTCCTTTATATTATAATACAAATTTCAGCATAAAACAATAACCGCAGGTCGAGCTGACCTGCGGCTGACAATATTATTATTAATTTTTTGTAAAATTGTATTCATTTGTTTTCTTCATCTTTTGAGCATTTATCGTCACACTCTGCCCGTTCTTCCTTTTTTTCAAGGTTCATAACCGCTGAAAGTCCTGCCGAAACCGAAGAAACCAAAAGTCCACAGACTGCACTTTTCCACATTTCTGCATTTGCAAAATCCGTTCCCGTCAGAAACAACGCAAGATTAGCGAGAATATATCCGAGTGCCGTCTGTAGGAATGTACGCAATGCTCTTTTAAGGCAGTTTTTAGTAAAACACATCTTCATATTACATAATATTCCGATGCTTTAAAAATGTACTTATTTATTATCGGATATTTCGGGCAATCCCGCAATACTTGTAAGCAACGAAAGAATACCCGAAAGCACGCTTGCGGAAGCAACCGCTACCCAATTCACATCACTTAGCACAGCAGACACGCCGATAACCGAAATCGCTGTTTGAGCCACGGTTTTTGCCGCACGGATACCCGCAGCTTTTGCCCATATTTTAAAACCGTTTTTCATAATTTCACCCCCTGTAATACATTTTAATTTAAAAGTTCAATATAAATTTCTGCCCATAAAAGCGATATTAGCTTATTTCTTTTCACTATTTATATGCTCAAGGTCAGCAATTCTATGATTTACAACTCTTATTTCTTCGTCCGTAACGGCTGACATTCGCTCAAGTTTGAAAACACGCTCTTGCAAATGATTATATTTATCCTGCTTATGTTCAAGCTGATCTAACCGATACACAATCAATGATTTGGTCTTTTCGTTTTCGCTTTCCTGTCGCTTACGGTTTGACGCATTTATCAGCAATTGACAAATAATACTTCCGCCCGCAACAATCAGCGCAGTCACAATTTCCGTACTCATATCACACCCCCTTTACTTATGCGTAAAATACTTTTAAAAATTGCAGTAATTAGGCTAATTTTATTAAAAAATAATTAAAAAGGCACAAAAAAGCACCCTGCCGTGAGTCGCCCCAAAAAGTTAGACTAAAAATCTAACGATTTGGGGGCGGTTCACCGAGCAAGGTGCAATTTTGAAATACAGGTATAAAAATGTAACTTGTTAATTAAAGAATGTCGATATGCTCGCCGTTGAGAGCCTTGTTCATACTTCTTACTGCGCAGAATTTACCGCACATTGAGCAAGTATCTTCGTGCTCGGGTTTGCGGTCATCACGAATTTTTCTTGCGGTTTCGGGGTCAATGGCACAATCCCATTGAGCCTCCCAATCAAGCTTTCTTCTTGCGTCTGCCATTTTGTCGTCAATTTCTCTTGCGCCACGCACACCTTTTGCAATATCGGCTGCGTGCGCCGCAATTTTAGAGGCAATAATTCCCTGCTTTACATCGTCAACATTCGGTAAAGCCAAATGCTCGGCAGGAGTTACATAACAAAGGAATGCGGCACCTGAAGCAGCGGCAATAGCACCGCCGATTGCGGAAGTAATATGGTCATAACCCGGGGCAATATCTGTCACCAACGGGCCTAAAACATAGAACGGAGCACCGCAGCAGATTGTCTGCTGAATCTTCATATTAGCCTCTATCTGGTCCATCGGCATATGACCAGGACCCTCTACCATTACCTGAACATCTTTTGCCCATGCTCTTTTTGTAAGCTCGCCAAGGCGAACAAGCTCCTCAATCTGACAAACATCGGAAGCGTCTGCAAGGCAGCCCGGACGGCAAGCGTCACCGAGAGAAATTGTTACATCGTACTCACGACAGATATCGAGGATTTCATCGTAATACTCATAAAACGGGTTTTCGTTGCCTGTCATACACATCCAGGCAAACACAAGTGAACCGCCACGGGAAACTATGTTCATCTTTCTCTTATGCTTTTTAATCTGCTCAATAGTCTTTCTCGTAATACCGCAGTGGAGTGTTACAAAGTCCACACCGTCCTGTGCGTGAAGTCTTACAACATCAATAAAATCTTGTGCTGTAAGTGTATCAAGGTCACGCTGATAGTGGATAACAGAATCGTAAACAGGTACAGTACCAATCATTGCCGGACATTCGCTTGTGAGCTTTCTGCGGAAAGGAATTGTGTTGCCGTGCGACGAAAGGTCCATAATTGCGTGAGCGCCCATATTTACAGCCTGCATAACCTTTTCCATTTCAATATCATAATCTTTGCAATCTCTTGAAATACCGAGGTTTACATTTATTTTTGTTTTTAGCATTGAGCCTACGCCCTCGGGGTCAATGCACTTATGGTTTTTATTTGCGCAAATTGCCACCTTGCCCTCTGCTACGAGCGGCATAAGTTCTTCTACTGTCATTCTTTCTTTTTTAGCTACGATTTCAAGTTCCTTTGTTACAATTCCCTTTCTTGCAGCCTCCATCTGTGTTGAATATTCTCTCATATTTCATCTGCCTTTTCATTTAAAATTTTGTAAAATATAGTTATGCATCAGCGGTCCTCTGCCTTTACCGAGGTCAAGTTTTACGCCGATTGCTTTTGTTACATACGCCTTTGCGTTCTCAACGGCTTGAGAAATTTCAAAGCCTTTCGCAAGATTGCTTGCTATTGCGCTTGAAAGCGTACATCCGGTGCCGTGAGTATTGGGATTGTCAATTCTTACCGAGGGGTAAGTATAAAACTCGCCGTCAGAGTAAAGCAAATCATCACTGCAATCCTCTAAATGACCGCCCTTACAGAGTACCGCACAGCCGTATTTATCGGAAATTATTTTAGCGGCATTTTGCATATCCTGTAAATTTTTGATATTAATTCCGCTCAAAATTTCAGCCTCGGGTACATTCGGAGTGACAAGTTTTGAAATCGGCAAAAGATATTTTTTCAGATTTTCAAGTCCCTGCTCACTTATGAGCCTGCTGCCGCTGGTAGATACCATTACAGGGTCGGTCACAATATTTTTTGCTTTGTAAAAATTGAGCTTGTCAGCAATTACTTTTGCGGAATTGTTGCCGTAAACCATACCTATTTTTACTGCGTCCGGGAAAATATCGGTAAAAACACAGTCAAGCTGATTTGCTATAAACTCGTCGCTCGTCTGCTCAATACCGTATACTCCCTTTGTGTTTTGCGCCGTAAGGGCGGTAATGACGCTCATTGCATAGCAATAGTGCATTGTTATTGTTTTTATATCAGCCTGTATTCCCGCTCCTCCCGAGCAGTCGCTGCCGGCTATTGTCAATACAGTTTTCAAACTAACCTCCGTAAATTACGCTGTCTGCAAGTTTTCTTAATTTTTGTGCAGCGGAACAGATATTGTCAGCGCCAAAAATCGCACTCACCACGGCAATGCCGCTTATACCGCAATTTTCAAGCTGCGGTATATTATCTGCGCTTACACCGCCGATTGCCACAACAGGAATACCGACAGCGCCGCATATTTTCTTAAGATTTTCTGTACCGAGGTATTTTGCGTCTGCCTTTGTAAGAGTGCCGAACACCGCACCGCAGCCTATGTAATCCGCTCCGCTCTGCTCTGCTTTTTTTGCAAGTTCAATTGTGCGTGCCGAGCCGCCGATTATTTTATCTTTACCGAGGATTTCTCTCGCCTTGGCAAGCTCCATATCATTCTGACCGAGGTGCACACCGTCAGCACCTGTCTTTATTACAACATCTGCGTTATCGTTAATGATCAACGGTGCGTTATACTTTTGGCAAATTTTAAGCAGACTGTCTGCCTCTTTACAGAGTGTATCAAAATCGACTTCCTTATCTCTTAACTGAATCATTGTTGCGCCGCCCGATAAAGCCTGCTCAACGCTGTACTCAAGTCCACGGTCGCCTATGCATTTTCTGTCTGTAATCGCATATAACGCAAGCATATTTTTGTCAAATTTCACGCTGTATCACCCCAATTCACGCTTAATTTTCATAACTTCGTCATTTATATTTTCACTCTGCATAAGAAGTGACATAACGCATACACCGGCAAAATTCTTTCTGTTTACGGATTTTAATTCTTTTGCGGTATCGGCATTTATGCCGCCTATTGCGTAGACGGGAATATTTACACTGTCACACACATTCCGCAAAAAATTCACTCCTTTACCCTTTAGTCCTTTTTTGCAGTCGGTTTCAAAAATATTACCCGCCGTAATGTAATCCGCTCCGTTTTCTTCGGCAAATATTGCGTCCTCCGTACTGTGTACGGAAGTTCCGAGCAAATCAAAATCCTCTCTGCCCTTTAAATCTTTAAACGCACCAAAAGGCAGATGAATTTTTTTAACACCGAGTTTTACAGCGGTTTCGGGAAAATTATGTATAATCAATTTGTCTTTGTCACAAACCGAAAGCACATTTTTTGCAAGATTGAAGTATTCCTGTTCGGAAAGATATTTCTCCCTAAGAATTATATATTGTGTATCGGAATCGGATATTTTTTGTATTTTCTGTAAAAAATCATCTTTGCAAAGCGGCTTTGCCGTCACGCTTACTACATTACACATAGATGTAATCACTCATAACGGGCTGCAAGCCCTTATCGGTAAGAGCCTTGTAAACCTCGTCAACATTTCTGCTGTCTGAAATTTCAAACTGCTCGTCGCCCTTTTTCTCTCTTTCACCGTCGTGACCGCCTATTCCAACATCTACGCCTGCGGAAATCTTAGTTGCCGCAATGTCAACCACATTGTCACGGAAGCGCTGACACTCCCTCGTTGAAATAGTAATGCTTGCAAACGGCATAAACAATCTGTACGCACAAATAACCTGCAAAAGCTGCGGTTCGTGTACATCTTTCGGATTGATTTTATCGTTATTGATAATCGGTCTTAATCTTGGGCAGGAAAAAGCAATTTCTGCGTGCGGATACTTTCTTTGAATAAGATAAGCGTGCATACCTGTGGCAAATGCGTCTTTACGGAAGTCGCTAAGTCCTAAAAGCGCCGCAAAACCTACGCCACGCATACCGCCCATCAAAGCTCTTTCTTGAGTATTTACTCTGTACGGGAAAATTCTCTTATGACCCGCAAGGTGGAGCGTTTCGTATTTATCGGAATTATAGGTTTCCTGAAAAACGGTTACATAGTCGGCACCGCATTCGTGCACATAACGGTACTCGTCGCTGTTCATCGGATATACTTCAAGTCCTACGACTTTAAAGTACTTTCTCGCAATTTTGCAAGCCTCGCCGATATACTTAACATCCGACATTTTTTTGCTTTCGCCTGTCAGAATAAGTATTTCCTGCAAGCCTGTCTTTGCAATTGCCTGCATTTCGTGCTCGATTTCCTCTGCGTTCAGCTTTGCACGGTGAATTTTATTGTGACAGTTAAAGCCGCAGTAAATACAGTAATTCTCACAATAATTTGAAATGTAAAGCGGAGTAAACATATTTACGGAATTGCCGAAATGCTTTTTGGTTTCCACTCTCGCAGCCTCTGCGATTTCTTCAAGCAAAGGTAATGCCGCAGGCGAAAGCAAAGCCTTAAAATCGTCAACAGTTTTTTCATCGTGCTCAAGTGCCCGTCTTACATCGTTTTCGGTATAAATCGACGGGTCATATTCGTTCATTTCTGTAATTACTCTGTCGGGTATATCAGAATCAATCTGCTCCATATCGGACAGATATTTCATATGGTCAATTCTTTCTTCCATTGTTCACGCCTCAACTTTCAAGAAATCCCGTAAGAGGTGATGATGCAGACGCACCGTTCTCAATTACTCTGCCAAGACCTGAAAGGTAAGCCTGTCTGCCTGCCTCAATCGCCTTTTTAAATGCGTTTGCCATCATAGGAATATCACCCGCAGTTGCAATGGCGGTATTGCTCATTACAGCCGCCGCACCCATTTCCATAGCCTCGCAAGCCTGCGACGGTCTGCCGATACCTGCGTCAACAATAACAGGCAAGTCTATTTCGTTGATGATGATTTTAATAAATTCCTTTGTTGCTATTCCCTTGTTTGAACCTATCGGAGAGCCGAGCGGCATAATTGCGGCAGCACCCGCATCTCTTAAGCTTCTTGCCACATTAAGGTCCGGATACATATACGGAAGTACGATAAAGCCCTCTTTGGCAAGTGCCTCGGTTGCCTTTATTGTTTCGTAATTGTCTGGCAAAAGGTACTTTGAATCTCTGATTACCTCAATTTTAATAAAGTCGCCGCAGCCTGCCTCTCTTGCAAGTCTTGCAATTCTTACAGCCTCATCGGCATTTCTTGCACCCGAGGTATTGGGCAAAAGAGTAACATTCTTAGGAATATAGTCAAGAATATTTGCAACCTTGCCTGTTACAGCTCGTCTTAGTGCAAGAGTAATAATCTCTGCGCCTGCATTTTCAACTGCCGCTTTTATAAGGTCAAGCGAATACTTACCCGAACCCAGAATAAATCGGGAATTAAATTCGTGTCCGCCTAAAATCAGCTTATCATTTTCCATTATTATTATCTCCTTTATAATTTAATGCAGAAAAACTCAACAACCGCCGCCGACAAAATTTACGATTTCTACTACATCTCCGTCTTTGAGAACAGTAGCGGCGTAATTTGCCTTCGGCAGAATTTCCTCGTTAAGCTCAACCGCAATTCTCTGCGGTGAAATTGAATTTTCTTCAAGGTACTGCATAAGTGAAATTTCAATTTTATCAATATCAACTCCGTTTATTCTTATCATAACTTCACCTCCGAAAAGCAAAAAATAAAGTGCGCCGAACCGACGCACTTTGTATGTAAAATATTTACCGTAAGCCTATAACAAACTTACGCTGCAAAGTCCCTCCGTTGGCATTATCCAAATCAGGTTTACGGTCGAAATGTCAATTCATTTCCTCTCAGCCGCTCGGCTCCCGTTTTGTATTGTTTTCTTTATTATAGTACCAAATTAATGAAATGTCAAAACAAATTTATAAAAAATCCGACAAATTATTACTGCTTATCCCAACTGTCTTTCTCTTTTTTAGCCTTGGGATTATCCCAACTGTCGTAATTATTACTGCCTGCATTCACTTCATAACCGTCGTGTGTATCGCAGTTTTCACCTGTAAAGCCGGGATTACTGCTGTAATCGGAATTGAAGTTTTGAGGATTTGCATTATAATTTCTGTTGTAATTTTGCGCATTGTTTTGATTATAATATGCGTTGCGCTGGTTATTGTAGTAAGCGTTCGGATTGCTGTTCTGTCCGTAAAAATTATTTGGATTTACTCCGCCGTTCGGATAATACTTTGTGTTGTAACCGTGGTTAGACTGCGGTCTGTAATCGTTTGGGAATTGTGTATCGGCATAAATATCTGTCTGATACTTTTTTATAATGTTGCAAACTTCAACATAATCGGGAATATCGGAAATAGTAAAGTTATCAGAATGTCTGCTATTCGAACGAACAGCGGCGTAATGATGACATTCGGAAATAACATCGCCTACTCCGAGCCACTGGTCAAAAATACCTCTGTGAATATACACATGCGAAAGGTCTGTAAAAGGCTTAAAATTATACTGTTTGGAAAAACAGCCGTTTGTACTGTAAATACCTTTATCGGTAATGGCATATTCCGTATTTTTCAGCTTTCTGAAAGAAAAAATAACACCGCCGAGATATATCCATACAGGCATCATATGTAGGATAAGAAAGCCGATAATAAAAGGAAACATTGCGCTGTTTCCGCCCGAATAATCCGCCGAAAGCGAACCTGCTATAAATACAAAATCAAAAAGAAACCATATTCCCGCAAAAATAAGCATCGGGTTAAAAATACACTCAAGCACAAAACACGACTTCTTAGGTCTGCCCGACCACACAATTCGTTCGTTATTCATCATACTTTTTAAGTCATCGCTTACCTTGTAATCATTATACATAATTTGTTCTCCTCACATTTTCCTGTAACAATTTATAGACTTCCATATAATCTGAAATATTTTTTATTTTAAGCGGAAGCATATTTACGGGCGTCAGGCTTCCTATTTTCTGTTCGGGAAACTCAAAACTTAAAGTCACGGTACCCGTCTTACACAAGATGTCAGAAATTTCTTTCCTAATCTGAATATCGTAAATCTCTCTGTACGGCTTATAATACAGCTTTTTTGAAAACAAGCCTTTTGTAAGAAACACTCCGCAGTCGGTTATTGCATACTCGGCATTTTTATACTGCCTCACGGAAAAGGCAAAACCGATTACATACAAAATTGTCGGCAGTATATTCAAAAAGATAAACAGGTAAAATCTGAATGCGTATTTAAATTCATCGGCAGGTTCTCCGAGAAACATCGGTGCTTTAGGCGTAAGAGGTGCATCGCCGTTTATATACGCAATCAAAACATAAACCGAAATCAGCAAAGAAAAAATCAGCATAGGATTAAAAAATCTTTGCAATACCGCACATTTTCTCTCTGGTTTTCCTTTTCGCAAAACTGTCTGACTGCCGACTGCCATTTTTAAAGTATCGGTCAAAGTATAATCGTAATTCAAAATCAATACCCTCTGTGTAACAGTAAAATTTTGTCTATTTGTTGTATAACTCATCTTATTATAATACATAATTTTGCAAAAGTCAAAAGAATATTTTTGAATAAAAATTACAAAAAATAAGTTTATTCGGCAAATGTAATGTAATCTTAACAAAATATGTAATATACGGTTGTCGGTAAATGTAAATTTAAATGTTATTTTTCTTTATTGATATTAAAACCTTGTATATTTTTGATAAAATAGAAAAAAATTATAAAGGTAGTGTTTTTTATGGCTAATAAAAATCTTATTGACCTTGACGCAATGTCGAAAAAACAGCTTGATATGCTGATTAAAAAAGCTAAAAAAATTATGGAAAATCCTGCCGATTACAGACACGCCTGCGACGGCAAAATTCTTGCCACGCTTTTCTACGAGCCGAGCACAAGAACTCAAATGTCTTTTCAGACTGCAATGCTCAAACTCGGCGGCAGAACAATCGGTTTTGACAATCCGCTCAATTCTTCTGTTGCAAAAGGTGAAAGTCTTAAAGATACCATAACAATCGTAGGCGGCTATGCCGACATTATCGCAATGCGCCATCCTGTAGAGGGTTCTGCAATGGCTGCGTCTATGTATGCAGGCGTTCCGTTTATCAACTGCGGCGACGGCGGACATCTTCACCCTACACAAACTCTTGCCGATATAGTTACTTTAAGCTGCGAAAAAGGCAGACTTGATAACCTAAAAATCGGTATCTGCGGCGACCTCTTAAACGGCAGAACCGTACATTCACTCATAAAGGCACTTTCGCAGTACGATAACAATTCATTTGTGCTTATTTCCACAAAAGAATTACAAGTACCGCTTTACATTATTGATATTCTTGAAAAGAACAACTGTAAATATGAATTTTCAAATGACCTTGCAAGTTCTATTTCCGACCTTGATGTACTTTATATGACAAGAATACAGCAGGAACGCTTTGCAAGCAAAGAGGAATACGAAAAGCAAAAGTATGTATTTGTTCTTGACAAAGAGAAACTTGCAAAAGCCAAGGAAGATATGATCATTCTTCATCCGCTGCCAAGAGTAAACGAAATCACGGTTGACATAGACGACGACCCCCGTGCCCTGTACTTTAAGCAGGCACTCTACGGTATGTACGGCAGAATGGCACTTATTCTCCTGCTTTTACAGGATGACGACTTTATGCTTAAGGACAGAGAAATCTCTGTTATAGACAAACGCTGTACAAATCCGAGATGCATTACCGCACGGGAAGAATACCTGCCGAATCGTTCATACTTAAAACTCGGTATGCAGATGTGCGACTACTGCGACAAGCGCATTGACTGATGAGGTAATTGATTAATGAGCAAAAGCAAAAATAAAAAATACGGCAAGGCAATTTCTACCGCCATTATCTCGGCTCTTGCCTATATCGTACTCGGCTTTGTTATGATTTTTTATCCCGACAAGGTAAGCATAGCGCTTTGCTATACGCTCGGCGGTGCGCTAACGGTTTACGGACTGTTTAATCTCATAACATATTTCACTTCAAAACAAGCGTCTTTCGGCTTTGAAATGATTGTCGGCATTGCGGCTACCGCATTCGGAGTTTTCTTCTTGATTTCTCCGCAGTCGATTTTAGGAATGATATTCGCAATAATCGGTATTTTGATTATCGTTGACAGTACCATTGATATTAAAAGGTCGTTTCAGTTAAAGTCGTTCGGCGTAAAATATTGGTGGATAAGTTTTGTGGTTTCCGCACTTATTATAATTTTTGCGATTACAACAATTATCTTCCCCGGTTTCTTTGCGGATATAATTATGATTATTTTAGGCATTGCTCTTGTATATGAGGGCATTTCAGGACTTACACTTATCGCTACAATCGGGCACTATGCAAAGAAAATTTCAAACGAATCTCAAATGATAAACATTACTCCTGATAACGAGTATGATGATGATTAAAAACAAAAACCGCAGATAAGCCGACACTTATCTGCGGTTTTTGTTTGCGATATAATTAATCTATTCCGCTCAATTCTTTTGCTTTCTGCATAAGGATTGAGTTTTTATTTTCGATTTTTTCGTCAATCACCATACCGAGCAATTTATCAAGAATATTTCCGATTTGTTTGCCGTCGGTAATTCCTGTTTTTATCAAATCGTGACCGTTAATATCAAGCTGTTTCAGCGTAAAACAATCCTTTTCCTTTATAACTTCTTCAAATGCGGCACAGGCAAGATTATACTTGCTCATTTTTTCATCTCTAAGGTACATAGACTGTGCCGTTAAATCGGCATACTGAACCTTTAAAAGTCTGCGCATATCAGTTTCACCGATTTTGTTCATTACTCGTTTTATCTGTGGTTTACTGCCTGTAAACCTTACATCATGAAACGCAATCAGCGTTACGCAATCGTCTATAAAATCCCGTGGATACTTAAGTCGCTCAAGTATTTGCTCTGCCATTACTGCGCTGAATTTTGGATGGCCCTTAAAATGAGCCGTACCGTCAGGGTCACGCTTGCAGGCCATAGGTTTGCCCAAATCATGAAAAAGCATGGTAATTCGCAAAAGCGGAGTCGGGTCGATATTTGTCATAGCACAGGTGGTGTGCCTCCAAAGCGTTTTGTTATGATGTTTGGTATGTTGGTCGTACCCAAACATAATTGATATTTCGGGCAAAAATACCGCAAACACATCTTTAAACCTGCGCATTATGTACTCACAGCTTTCTCCGCATACAAGTTTGTTGAACTCGACGGTTATGCGTTCGGCGGCTATATTATTCAAAAGTTTTTTACATTCAAAAATTGCATTGGCGGTATGCTTTTCTATCGCCATATTATAGCACGAGGCAAAGCGCAGAGCACGCATAATACGCAATGCGTCCTCGGTAAAGCGCTCAACGGGATTACCTACACAGCGCACCGCCATAAGCTCAAGGTCGTATGCGCCGTCAAACGGATCTACAAGACCTGTACGGTCACTGTACGCCATAGCGTTTACGGTAAAATCTCTGCGTGACAAATCCGTAACCAAATCATCCGTAAATTCTACCTTTTCAGGGTGACGATTATCGAAATACTCTCCGTCAATGCGAAAAGTTGTAATTTCATACACGGAAGAATTTATCACTACAGACACAGTACCGTGCTTTATTCCGGTGTCGAAAGTATGAAAATCAGAAAAAAGGCGAAGAATATCCTGCGGCAAAGCATCGGTACAAATATCCCAATCATTTGGCTCTTTTTGCAGTAAAGAATCACGCACACAGCCGCCCACCGCATATGCGGAAAAACCGTTTTTCTCAAATCTGTCAATTATCATTCTGACATCGGTCGGTAATTTAATTTTCACACTTTCAACCCCTTTCTTATTTATATTTGTTTTTATTTTTCTCAATCAGCTTTTCGGCATAATTATAAAGAAGATTGAATAATACAATTGTAAATGCCGACAGCAAACCGAACAAAATAAGTCCGTCAACCGAAAGCCATACAAGCGAGAAGAATCCGGCAAAGAATACACAACCGAGCACAATGCCGACCGCCGACACAGTAAGCATAGCAATTCTCAATGCATTAAACGGATATGAAAGTCTTAAGATGAGCATATAAGCACACAATGCCGTCATATATACACATATTGTAGAATACTCGTCAGGTGCAAGCGTTGTAAACTTCGTAATAACAGCCATACCTATGATATTGAGAACGGTACAGAATGCGGCAGGCACCGCTCTTGCAATTATATTGTAGGTAAAATTACCTTTAATTCGGTTTTTATTAGGCTGCAAAGCAAGCACAAAGGACGGCAAACCTACCGTAAGAGCACCGACAAGTGAAAAATGAATAGGCTCAAACGGATACGGCATATGAAAGAATATGAAGAATACCGAAAGTATGATTGTATAAATTGTTTTTACAATATACAAAGCCGAACTGCGTTCAAGGTTATTGATTGTTCGTCTGCCCTCTGCCACAACACCCGGCATTGATGCAAAATCATTATTAACGAGCACAAGCTGCGACACATTTCTTGCGGCGTCGCTTCCTGCCGCCATTGCGATTGAACAGTCTGCCTCTTTTAATGCAAGCACATCGTTTACACCGTCGCCAGTCATAGCAACAGAATGACCGTTTTTCTTAAGCGCAATTACAAGCTGTTTTTTTTGTTGAGGAGTAACTCTGCCGAACACACTGCAATTTTCCGCCGCTTTTTCAAGTTCTTCCTGTGTTTTTACAGTAGTCATATCAATTGCGTTTTCCGCACCTGTTATGCCCGTATCTTTTGCGATATTCTGAACGGTTTTTACACTGTCGCCCGAAATAACCTTAAGTGCCACTCCCTGTTCTTTAAAATAATTTATGGTATTGTTTACATTTTCACGGAGTTTATCTTTAATAAGAACAACGGCAAGCGGAGTAATATCGTCGGGCAAACCGTTACCGAGCGACTTTTCGGAAGAGGCAAGAACAATAATTCTTACCGTATCGTTAATGCTTTCAATGGTATCAAATACCTCTTTATACTTATTCTTATCCTTAAATATAAATTCAGCAGCACCCATTACATAGGATTTACCGTTATCAAAATCGCCGCCCGACCACTTGGTTTCGGACGAGAACGGATAGAATTTTTTACAGCCGATATGCTTTTGTCCTTTTGCGTACTTTTCAATTGCAAGTAAAGTTGCGTTTTTGTCGTCGGAATATTTTGCGATTGAGGCAAGCGCCGTGCCGATTTCTTCCTTATTACACATAGTGATAACATCAGTAACATTCATCTCATCGGTAGTGAGAGTGCCCGTTTTGTCAAGGCAGAGTACATCAACCCTTGCGAGAGTTTCTATGCAATACATCTCCTGCACAAGCACCTTTTGCCGTGTCAATCGTATAATAGAAACAGCGAGCACGGAACTTGTAAGCAAAATCATACCCTTAGGAATCATACCGAGCAAAGCCGCAACCGTACTTACAACAGTAGCCTGCAAATCGCCGTCATTGATACCAAACTGTCTTATAAAGAAAGCGATGCCTACGGGAAAAAGAATAAAAGTACATATTTTTATAATAAAATTAAAGGAACGCAAAATTTCCGAATTAACTTTCTTTATGTACTTTGCCTCATCGTTAATTTTTGCCGCATAGCTTTCTGCGCCGACTTTGTTTGCCTTTGCGTAACATTTGCCAAGACTGATAAAACTGCCCGAAAGCAGTTCGTCACCGACCTTTTTTTCTATAAGATCCGATTCGCCTGTAAGCAGGCTTTCATTTACCTTGCATTCGCCCTCACACACAATACAGTCGGCGGGAATCTGCGAGCCTCTGGAAAGAACAACCACATCGTCCTGCACAATTTCATCTCTGCTTATTTCGCACTCTCTGCCGTCACGCACGACAGTAACTTTCTTTTCGGAAAGGATAGTCAGTTTATCTACACTTTTCTTTGAACGAATTTCCTGCACTATACCGATTGTTGTGTTGGCAATCATAATGCCGATAAAAAGCATATTCTTGTAAGAGCCGACAAACGCAAGCGCCGCAAGCAACACAACATTGATTGCGTTAAACAAAGTACAAATGTTATCTCTGAATATTCTGCCGATTGATTTTGTTTTTAAATTTGAGGTAATATTTATCTTACCTTCCGCTACTCTGCGACTTACCTCTTGCGAAGTAAGTCCTTTTAAATTAGTGTCCATTCTAATTCCTTTCAATGTAAAATTTTTTAATTTATAAAAATAATAACATTTTCGAGTTAAAAACAGCTTTAATTACTTTTTATCTTCCAAAAAAATTTTTAATAATAAAAAATCCTGTTTTCTTATATTATAAATGCAAAAACTAAGAATGGCAACGGAAAGTAGGTGATTTTTTTGATTTTTTTTAAATTTTTTAATAAATTTTTATCAGTTGCCCTTACAGCTATTATTTCACTTTCTGCCACTGCTATTCCCTGCAACAGCGGAGAACTGCCGGAATATGTTTATCTCGGCGGTGAACCGTTTGGACTTAAAATGTATTCGGACGGTGTTATGATAGTTGAACTCGAAAGTTATTTTGACGGCAGTAAATATGTTTGTCCCGCAAAAAAAGGCGGACTTAAAGAAAGCGATATTATAAAGGAAATTAACGGTACTAAAATTACAAGCAATGAAACACTGCGTGAAGCTACGCTTAATTCAGACGGAAATACCCTTGAAGTAACCTTTGAGCGTGACAACAAAACGCTTACAAAAGAGATAGCTCCTATAAAAAACACGGCCGGCAATTATCTCATAGGCGCTTGGGTGCGTGACAGCAGTGCAGGCATAGGCACTGTAACCTATTATGACAAAAGCGAAAATTACTTTGCGGGTCTTGGTCACGGCATTTGCGACTGCGACACTTACACGCTTATGCCGCTTGCCTCGGGTGAAGCGGTTATAGCGGAAATAAGCAGCGTGACAAAAAGCACAAACGGCTCCCCCGGCAGTCTAAACGGATATTTCTCCGACAAAGTTATAGGAAAAATTACCGATAACTGCGACATCGGAATATACGGCACATTTGATACTTCGCTTACAGAAAATAAAGAAAAACTTGAAGTTGCAAAAGAATCCGAACTGAAAACGGGTAAAGCGACTGTTTATACCACTCTTGAGGGCAATACGCCGAAAGCATACAGCATTGAAATTACAAGCATAAGCAGAAACACAAACTCTGCCGAAAGTTTTACGCTTAAAGTAACTGATGAAGAATTACTTGATAAAGCGGGCGGTATTGTTCAGGGTATGAGCGGCAGTCCTATTGTTATGGACGGTAAACTTGTAGGCGCTGTTACCCATGTTTTTGTAAACTCCACTAACGAGGGTTACGGAATATATGTTGGTAATATGATGCAAAATTACAAATAATTTAGCTAAATCCGTTGATTTTTGGCAGTTAATTATTTTAACCAAAAAAATTTTATTATTTATTGAATTTTTTGCTTGGAAAGTATTGCCAAAATTACCATTTTATGGTAATATAATCTCATAGAAAAATTACTGGGGGAAATAATCAATGGAAAAAGCAATCAAACTCATCATCACAGAAGAAGCAACCGAATTTTCGCAGGAAAGCAATGCAGCAATGGAAAATTACAACATTACGCCTGCTTTCTGCTCAAAAGACGGAGAAGAACTGTTGAACCGCATTAAGGCAGAACAGCCGGATGTAGTCCTTATGGATTCATTTATGACCAGACTCGACGCAATAGGCGTAATGCGCAGTGTAAGACGAGATAAACTTAAAGCTCCGCTTTTCATAGTATTCTCATCATTCCACAACGCAATTCTCGAACAGCAGGTTATGAATTCGGGAGCATCTTATTTTGTACTCAAGCCGTATGACATTTCAGAACTTTGTCAGAATATTGTAAATATGACAAAGCGCAGTAAAGAAAGTTTCATCGGAAATCCCGTAACTTTTGACGCATTCGGCATTGAGCTTAAAGTAACTGAAATTTTGCACGAAATCGGCGTTCCCGCTCATATAAAAGGCTATCACTATTTAAGAGATTCAATTATTATGTCGGTTGAACATCCCGAAATAATCAATGCGGTTACAAAACAATTATATCCGTCTGTAGCAAAGAAATACGAAACCACATCATCCAGAGTTGAAAGAGCAATTCGCCATGCAATTGAAGTTGCTTGGGACAGAGGAGATGTTGATGTGCTTAATTCCTACTTTGGCTACACTATCCACAACGACAGAGGCAAGCCAACCAACAGCGAATTTATTGCTATGATTTCTGATAAGTTAAGATTACAGATTAAAAACGCAAGCTGATAAATTTTACTCAAGGGCTGTCCGAATGGGCAGTCCTTGAAAATATTATACCGTTTTATTCCGTGAATATTCTTTTTTAAATTTAATCGAAATCCGCACTCCCCCGCCTACATAAAAAAGCCTCTACAAATGTAAAGGCTTTAGTTGGAATTTATTATTTAATCTAAAATTTTACCGTCAGTGGAAATTGTAACAACCTGCCACGGTATAAACTTACCGCTGTTTTGCAACGCTCTTTTTACGGCGTACTCAAGACCTCCGCAGCACGGTACTTCCATACGAACTACGGTTACGCTCCAAATATTGTTATTTGCAATTATACTTTCAAGTTTTTCGCTGTAATCGATATCGTCAAGTTTAGGGCAGCCTATAAGTGTAATTTTCCCACGCATAAAATCATTGTGCATCTGCGCATAAGCATATGCTGTGCAGTCGGCGGCAATAAGCAGCTTTGCGCCGTCAAAGTACGGAGCGTTTACAGGCACAAGTTTTATCTGACACGGCCACTGACCAAGGTGTGACGGCATTTTTACATCTTCCGCAAAAGCAGTATTTTTAGAGCTTTCTCTGTTAAATGTCTGTAGTCTGTGTCCGGGGCAGCCGCCGAATGTTTCTGACTTTTTCTTCATATTGGCTTTTACCGCCTCTTCATCATATGCGAGAGCCTCACGCTCAACAAAAGAAATCGCACCCGTAGGGCAGGTTGGCAGACAGTCACCGAGTCCGTCGCAATAATCATCACGCAAAAGTTTAGCCTTACCGTTTACCATTGTAATCGCACCCTCGTGACAGGCATTTGCACAAGCACCGCAACCGTTACACTTTTCTTCATCTATATTTATAATTCTTCTTATCATCTTAAATACCTCCGTATTGATTTTGCAAATAAATTATAATATAATCAGAAAAGAAATTATGTTGTTATAGCAACGAAATGAGGCTTTTATGAAATTTTGTGATATACTTTTATTTAAAAATATGTCCGAACAGGAAATTACTCAAATGAACAAGAGTAAATTTATGAAAAAACGCATTTATGCAAAAAACACACATATTTATCATATGGGAGATGTTATAGACAGCGTAGGAATTGTGCTCTCGGGAAATGTCATTATAGAGAACATTGATATATGGGGCAATAAAAGTATAATCAGTTATGCAAACGAAGGAGAAATTTTTGCGGAAACCTATGCCCTTTCGCAAACTCCGATGATGGTTGATGTTGTATGCGCCGAATGTTGCGAAATTTTATTTATAAATTTAAAAAACGCTCTTAAACCGGAAAACAGCAATCAGCCGTGGTACCCGAAATTTATGAACAGTCTGCTTATGCTTTCGGCTCAAAAAAATCTTGCTCTTTCACGAAGAATTTTTTGCACTTCATCAAAAGCAGTGCGTACAAGAGTTCTTGCCTATCTGTCGGAAGAATCGGTAAAAGCCGATTCCACAGACTTTGAAATACCGTTTGACCGTCAGCAGATGGCGGATTACTTAAATCTCGACCGCAGTGCTCTTTCTAAAGAACTCAGCAAAATGAAATCAGACGGTATTTTAGACTACAGAAAAAATCATTTTGTTTTGCTTGATACAGAAACTGATTTGTAAGAGGTTATTTGGCATTTATAGTATTGGGAAATTTTTTAATTGCATAACGAAACACTACGCTATCCCCTAATTATCATACTATCATAAAAATACATTATAACCTATCTCACAATTAAATATAAAAGCAAAAAGGTGACTGAATTTTCAGCCACCTTTTACTCTGCTTTTAAATTTCGCAATCATCAAGAATACTGCGCAAAGTATCGGCAGATTTCTTAAGATTGATTTCTTCGTCCTCGCTAAGAGAAATCGGAACTTTAGTTTCAATACCGTTTGCACCCACAATCGACGGCATACTAAGCACTACATCGTCAATACCAAACTCGCCGTGCATCAGTGAAGAAATAGGAAGTATGGATTTTTCGTCACGGATAATTGCCTCGCAAATTCTCTTTACCGCCATAGCAACACCGTAATATGTAGCACGCTTTTTCGCAATTATTTCATAGGCACTGTTTTTAACCTTTTCTGCGATATTTTCCTGCGATTTATCGTGATTATAGTGACCTCTCATCTCGCAGAAATCATCAAGCGGAATACCCGAAACATTCGCACTGCTCCATACGGCAATTTCGCTGTCACCGTGCTCACCTATAATATATGCGTGCACACTCTGACTGTCAACCGACAAATGCTCACCGAGCTGACATTTAAGTCTTGCGGTATCAAGCACTGTACCCGAACCGATAACCCTGTTCTCCTCAAAACCCGAAAGTTTAAGAGCCGTATATGTAAGAATATCAACAGGGTTTGCAACCACAAGCAATATGCCGCGGCAGTTTCTTTTTGCAATTTCAGGAATAATACTCTTAAAAATTCCGACATTCTTATGTACAAGGTCAAGTCTTGTTTCACCCGGCTTTTGTCCCGCACCGGCAGTAATTACAATAATTGAAGCGTCAACTATATCGTCATAGCTACCTGCATAGATTTTCATATTTCCGACAAAAGGAATACCGTGGCTTATATCCATAGCCTCGCCCTCTGCCTTATCTTTGTCTGCGTCAATCAACACGATTTCCGAAAACATTTTGCTCTGCATTAACGCAAAAGCCGATGCCGATCCTACAAATCCGCAACCTATTATTGCGATTTTTCTTAAATTAACTTTATCCATTGTTTAACCCCCTAAAATAAAGTTTCTATTACGCTAAATCAAATAACTTAGTAATCACTACTTATTTTACTTTATTATATCACATATTTTGGAAAAATCAAGTAAAATAATAATAATTCTTATTTTATATACTTTATTTTTAAATTGCTTGACAATGTATATTAATATTTTATATAATTATAATGTATTTTGCCTTTTAGGAGATTATTTATGGAAAGAGAAAATTTTAAATCCAAACTCGGATTTATACTTGTCAGCGCAGGCTGTGCAATCGGTATCGGCAATGTATGGCGATTTCCTTTTGTTACAGGTCAGAACGGCGGCGGAATATTTGTACTCCTTTACCTGCTGTTCCTCGTAATTATGGGCATACCCGTGCTGACTATGGAACTTGCAATCGGCAGAGCAAGTAAAAAAAGTGCCGTACTCGCATACAAAAAACTTGAAAAGCCAAAAAGCAAGTGGCACATTCACGGTTGGTTCTGCATACTCGGTTGCTATCTGCTTATGATGTACTACACACCTGTATCGGGTTGGATGCTAAGCTACTTTTTCAAATTTGCAACGGGTACATTTGAAAGCGGAATGACGGCGGAACAGGTCGGCAATGTATTTTCAAATCTGATGTCTAATCCTGTTGAGATGATAATATGGATGGCTGTTATGGCTATTGCAGGATTTTTTGTGTGCAGCAAAGGCATACAAAACGGAATTGAAAAAGTCAGCAAGGTTATGATGATTTTATTGCTTGCGCTGATTATTATTCTTGCGATAAACAGTCTTACTTTATCGGGTGCTGCCGAGGGCATAAAGTTTTACCTTGTGCCTGATTTAGAAAAAGTGCAGTCAATCGGAATCGGACATATAATTACATCAGCAATGAGTCAGGCATTCTTTACACTAAGCCTTGGCATTGCTTCTATGGAAATTTTAGGCAGTTATATGACAAGAGAAAAAACTTTGCCGAGCGAATCAATTAAAATTTGCATACTTGATACTTTTGTCGCTATCACCGCAGGACTTATCATCTTCCCTGCCTGTTTTTCATACGGAGTTGAGCCGAATCAAGGTCCTGCTCTTATATTTGTTACACTGCCGAATGTATTTGTAAATATGGCGGGCGGCAGAATCTGGGGCACGCTGTTCTTTATGTTTATGACCTTTGCGTGTTTCTCAACCGTAATTGCGGTGTTTGAAAATCTGATTTCGTTCTGTATTGATATGTTCAATATGAGCCGCACAAAATCCGTAATTATAAATGCGATAATTATGCTTATAGGCTGTCTGCCTTGCATTTTCGGATTTAATCTTTTAAGCGGATTCAATATTTTAGGCAAAGGCGTGCTTGATATTGAAGACTTTGCGGTAAGCAATATTCTTCTTCCTGTAGGCGCATTCTTGTATTCGCTCTTCTGTTCAACAAAATTCGGTTGGGGATTTGACGGCTATTTGAATGAGTGCAATCAGGGCGAGGGTATCAAATTTCCAAGATTTTTTAAACCGTATATAAAATATGTATTACCTGTTCTGGTATTGATTGTATTTATTTCGGGATTCATTCCGCAGGGATAAATTTAAAGCTCATCAGTTTTACAAATAATCTAAAACCAATGAGCTTTTCGTTTTATTTTTTTAATTAAAAAATATTAATAATTTATGGTTTAGCGTATTTGAGGCTAAATAATTAAAACAAACACTCCGCCTTGGCAATCCAAAGCGGAGTGTTTCACTGCTTTTTCAGCAGAATTTATCTTCTGTTGTTGTTTCTTCTCTCATTAAAAGGTCTGCGTGGGCGTGGCTTTCTCTCTGTATCTACATCGTTTTCAGGAGTAAGACCGTCAACATCTATGAGAACCTGACGACGGGAAAGGTTAAGTCTGCCCTTATCGTCGATTTCCATTACCTTAACACGGATAACATCGCCTACATTTACTACATCAGTAACCTTGTCTACACGCTTTACATCAAGCTGTGAAATGTGTACAAGACCCTCTCTGCCCGGAGCAATCTCTACAAATGCACCGAAGTCCATAAGTCTTGTTACCTTACCGAGGTACATAGCACCCGGCTCCGGATCAATAGCGATAGTCTTGATAATCTCAATAGCTCTGTTGCATTTGTCAGCATCAATACCCGATACGAATACCTTACCGTAATCGCCGTCTTCTTCGATGTCAACTTTAACTTCACATTCAGCCTGAATTTCCTTGATAACCTTACCGCTCTTACCGATAACCTCGCTGATTTTCTCGGCAGGGATTGTAGTTGTGTACATCTTAGGAGCATATGGTGAAAGCTCTTTTCTTGGCTCTGGGATAGCCTTGAGCATAACCTCGTCAAGAATGTAGTTACGAGCCTTATGTGTTTTTGCAAGAGCCTCTTTAATCATTTCAGGTGTAAGACCGCTGATTTTAAGGTCCATCTGAATAGCTGTAATGCCGTCTTTTGTACCTGCTACCTTAAAGTCCATATCGCCAAAGAAGTCCTCAAGGCCCTGAATGTCAACCATTGTCATCCAACGCTCGCCCTCTGTAATAAGACCGCAAGAAATACCTGCAACAGGAGCTTTAATCGGAACACCGGCATCCATAAGTGCAAGTGTAGAACCGCAGATTGAACCCTGTGAGGTTGAGCCGTTTGAAGAAAGAACCTCTGATACAAGTCTTAATGCATATGGGAACTCCTCAACAGGCGGAATTACAGGAACGAGAGCACGCTCTGCAAGTGCGCCGTGACCGATTTCTCTTCTGCCCGGACCTCTGCTTGGCTTTGTTTCACCTACTGAATAGCTCGGGAAGTTATAGTGGTGAATGTAACGCTTCTCTGTTTCGCCGTCAATACCGTCAAGCAACTGCTTGTCAGATACAGGGCCGAGAGTAGCGATTGTAAGAACCTGTGTCTGTCCTCTTGTAAACAAACCCGAACCGTGAACTCTCGGAAGTACAGAAACTTCTGATGCGAGCGGACGAATATCATCCATACCTCTGCCGTCAACACGCTTCTGCTCGTCAAGCAACCAACGACGAACGATGAACTTCTGTGTCTTGTAAAGGCACTCGTCAATAAGCGCTTCACTGTCAGGATAAATCTCATCAAATTTTGCGTGAACAGCCTCGTAAATAGGCTTTAATCTCTCGTCACGAACTGTCTTGTCATCGGTATCAAGAGCAACCTTTACATCTTCCTCTGCAAATGCCTTGATAGCCTCAAACATATCGTGGTCAGGCTCAAGACTTGCAAACTCAAACTTAGGCTTGCCAATTTCAGCCTTGATGCCCTCAATAAACTTAATAATCTTCTGGTTAGCCTCGTGACCTGCCATAATGGCATTGTACATCTCATCATCTGTAACGCAGTCTGCACCTGCCTCAATCATAGCAATTCTTGTGCTTGTTGACGCAACGGTAGTAGCCATCTTAGAAACAGCTCTCTGTGCCTCTGTCGGGTTGATGATGTACTCGCCGTCAATCATACCTACAGAACAGCCTGAAATAGGGCCGTTCCACGGAACATCAGAAATTGAAATAGCGATTGACGCACCTATCATAGCTGTAATTTCAGGTGAGCAGTCCAAGTCAACGCTCATTACAGTACAAACGATAGAAACGTCGTTTCTCATGCTCTTGTCAAAAAGCGGACGGATCGGACGGTCAATTACACGGCTTGTAAGGATAGCCTTTTCTGACGGTCTGCCCTCTCTCTTGAGATAGGCACCCGGAATCTTACCTACGGCATACATCTTCTCTTCATAGTCAACTGAAAGCGGGAAAAAGTCAACGCCCTCTCTCGGCTTTGGAGATGCGGTAACAGCAACATGAACTGTTGTATCACCGTAATGTACAAGACAAGCACCGTTGGCAAGCTGTGTCATTTTACCTGTTTCAACCTTTAAAGGTCTGCCGGCAAATTCTGTTTCAAACACTCTGTATTTGTCGAATGTCATTAATCTGTTCATTGTAAAAATCCTTTCTGAAATCATACGATTTCTGTAATAAACATCTTGCGGATTTTCACGCTGTTTTAGCAATAAAACCGATAAAAACAATAAAATTTTACAGATTTTTTACCCGTTTTACCGCTAAAATACAGCTGAGAAAATTTACGCAAAAACGGAATTTAGGGCAAGCTTGCGCTTGCCCTGATTTGCAAAATTACTTACGGATACCAAGTCTTGCAATGATAGCACGGTATCTCTCAATGTCTACCTTAATGAGGTAGTTGAGAAGGCTTCTTCTCTGACCAACCATCTTAAGAAGACCTCTTCTGCTGTGATGGTCTTTCTTATGAACCTTGAGGTGCTCTGTAAGGTCATTAATTCTCTTTGTAAGGAGAGCAATCTGTACCTCAGGAGAACCTGTGTCGCCTTCGTGAGTAGCGTACTCGGCCATGATAGCCTGCTTTTCTTCTTTTAACATTTGCGTTTCCACCTTTGTAAAAATTTTAGCCAACCGTCCCAGAGTAAGGCTGTGAAAATCCGAATTATCGGCTTAACCCTTGTTCCGAGGCAGCGGTCAACAAGTTGATTATAACACAAAGGATAATAAATGTAAAGGATTTTTACAAATTTTTATGTTCATTTTATGCGTGATTTTATTACATTTATTAATCCAAAATTAACCCCAAGCTATCCGAAATCACTTATTAGCAATTTCCAATTTTTCTTTCATCTTATTAAGTGTATCCGCTTTATTTTCGTCGGACATTGCTCTGTAAGCAATTAAAAGCTTTTTTTCGTCATTTGAAAGATTATACAGTTTCAAAGTATCGTCAGGATCCTGAACTATCGGTAAGAAAGGACTTCCGTTACCAAGCAAAGTGTTATAATCCGTGCCGAAAATAGAAACGATTTTTCTTAAAACTTCATGGCTCGGCTCGGACACACCTGTTTCGTACTTCGTATAGGTTGTTCTGTTAATATTCAAAATATCGGCAACCTGCTGCTGTGTAAGTCTGCAAAGTTCACGATGTTGTTTTAGTCTTAATGCAAAAGAACTGTTTTTTCCTTCGTATTTAGCCAATTCTACACACCCTTTGTATATAAATGCTTGATATATATTTTAACTATTACAACAATTATAATACAAAGTTTATAATAATTCCACAAAAGTGAATATAAATCACTGTAAATTATTACCATATTGTTCCCAAAATAAGTCTTGAAATTTTCAAATATTCGTTGTATAATAGATATTGCTAGTCACGATTTGCTGGTGTGGCGCAGTTGGTAGCGCAACTGATTCGTAATCAGTAGGTCGACGGTTCAAGTCCGTTCACCAGCTCCAAGCAAAAACCGCATTATCAAGCCATTTTTTAGGCTTTGGGTGCGGTTTTTCTTTTTGCCTGTTTCCCGTAAAACATTGCTTTTAACTGTATTATAATATGCAAATACAGTAAAAACTCCTCGCCTACTTCTATTAAGTAAGCAAGTCACTGATTTTATATGCTTATATTCTTTATGTTTTTAATACAAGGCTGATTTTAAATCAAATGCAAAATAACCGTTTACATCTAAATAATACTAAATTATGCCGTAAAATTAAGGTGTAGTAATACATACCCATAACAATTTTCGTTAAAACGGTTCTTTGTCACAAGTTTTGGTAAATTATGGTTTAGAAAACTGTTTTATCAAGCAATTGTAAAAGTTTGCTCGACCTTTTCAAAGGTTGTGAGTGTGGGCAAGCCCACAAATACTTTCCGTTTATGCAATCTGACGATAGGTGCTGTAAAAAGCAGCATATCAAAAAGCCGAGATTCACGAAAAAGTGAGCCTCGGTGATTTTTTGCTTGCATTCTTGAAATTGTATAAAAATATGACATAAAATATGAAGAAGGTTAAAAATGTTTAAAATTTGGGCATAACTCGAAAAGGTGCAAAACCAAGCATCTTTAATGTAGAAAACTTTTTAGTTTTATGTACCTTGTTGATATAGTTTTTCATTGATATTAAATTATATCACAAAAACGACTGCATTCCTACCTTTCGGTTAGAATGCAGTCGTTTTTTTTATTTAGGCTGTTTTTTACAGCTCCTTTAAATACCGTTTAAAATCGTTTAATTTGCGTTTTAATTGATTAGTGGTGTAACTTTACATTTTATAACAAAGCAGATACAGGCTACATTAAAAGTATTTTTCAATAGAGAAATCGGAATTAATAATTACTCCGAAAATTCTATTGTTTTCTAATAGAATTTTTCCTTTATTTTTAAGTTCGTAAGATTTAATTTGAGAACCGTCAACATCTTCTAAATAAGATAGTTCTTTTAGTCCTCTTATATTTTTTACAAGTGCTTTGTCTTATTTGTAAAAAATTTTTCTATCATAAATATTACATATCTCATATTTATACATATTATTCAATCCAATCCAAATTTTTGATTCACTTTTTTATTTGGTCTCATAGAACTGTCAATTATTTTTTTGTATACATCATCATCAGAAACATTGTCCTTTTTATACTTATTAAAATAATAATCAAAATCTTGTAACGGATATTGCTCATCAAACATTTTTCGTTCTTCTTGATTTTTCATTAGTTCACGAGCTTGAAATTTAAATTGATTTCGTTAAGTATGAGCTTGTTTTGCTTGGTCTTTAAAAGATTTAGTTTTATCAATAAGATCATATATTTTCTTATCCTGAACATTATACCATCTGCGAACAATTGGGTCAGATAGTTTTCCTTTCATATATATTATATCGTTATAGTTACTATTTATCAAGAAATTATTGTTTGAATCTATAACTTTTTGAGATATAGTCTTATTAAAGCCATACTTTTGCACTCTGTCGCTACGCTTGAGTAAGCCTGTTTTATCGCAGAAATTGTTAAGCTCAGCTTCACGATTTTTCAGCTTTACAGATTCTTTATTAAAAATGTTCTGATAAGCCTTTTTATTGCTTCGTCATCGGCATTTTTAACGCTTTCATCGTAAGCGGCAAGTATGCGTTTCGATTCTCGTATTTTTCTTTCATAGGCTCGTTGCTTTTGCTCCGCCTCATAAAGCGTGTACATAGAGCCGTCAGGATACTCAATATTTTTAGCTTCCATCTGCTTTAGCTTTTCTTCGTCATACATACGGGTACTGCCCTCAAAGTACGGATACCAATCGTGCCTGCAGTTCCACCCCTTAAAAGTGATACGGGAATATGTATGTATCCTTATCCAGATTGTTTTTTCCTCTGCACTTTTAGAATTTTAACCATGCAATAGCCAATACAGAGATTTTTTCCATACGGACTGCCTTTGCATAGAACCCAAAACCTGTGTGCCGGATCCGGATCAGGCGGCTTTTCAGAAAGCTGATAAAAGCATCTCATCTGCCTGCATTCCTTTTCTTTTCATGCCGGAAATAACAATATCCACAGGATTTCGGCTTGTCCTCTGCATATCTAATCGTCATCGCTTTCTGACTCACTTCTCCGGCTCAATTTTTCCAACATCTGATCTTCCTGTGATGCTACTCTCAGACAGCAGTACATCACAAAATTAACTGCTGCAATAATTGCTGCGACCGCTATAATTAATACCTGTTTCATAATATATTCTCCCTTCATTTTTATTAGTATTAACCAGAAAGAGAGCATTTATGAATCTTTTTCGTCCATAAATGCTCTCTTAACTAACTGATTTTTATTTCTCTTTATTGCTATCCATACCGCTGATACTACACCTGCCATACCTACTGCCGCAAGCAGAATCCAAAGCAGCATATGTGTATCATCTCCGTTTTTCGGTGTATCCGTTACCTGTGTTGATGGCGTTTCCGGTGTTGGTGTTTCTTCCGGTTTCCTAATATGACTCCGCAACTGCATTAATTAATTCTTTCATCACTTTTTCTGCATTATACTCCGGTTGAATTTTAGGTCTTGACATTTTATCACTGCCCTTTAAAATTCACTTACAAAACTTTTAATCATATTGGTTCTTATAAGATAATATTATTTTCATTTCAATCCAATTTGCAGTTGAAAGAAATTAGGGGAAAGCAAACATCCATTTCTTTGCTTTCCCCTATCATATCTTTTTAACATTTTCTTTGCTTTCCCAAATAATTTGCCAAAATATTTGGCATTACTCCCAACAAAGTCCCAAATGTATTGCATATCACGTCATCCGTTTCCGCTATTCCAATACAAAAATAATATTGTATTATTTCCACTGATAAGCTAATTCCTAATCCGACTATGATACATAACAGCCATTTACGTCTTGTTTTTTTTACTCTTCCGAGTGCAATGGGCATAGTCAGTCCTAATGGAAAAAACAAAATTATATTCATCACAATCATTCTGACAGCTTCACTATTATCAGAAATAGTATTAATTGTATAAAACGGTAATAATTCTATTTCTCTATTTCCAACGGTTCTTCCTAATATTGTCATTTTCAATATTAGGAACAGTGAAAATACATATAAGACAATATTAATATATCTCCAAGATAGATATACCTTTCCTCCCCTGCCACTCAGTAACCATTCCAAAATTGTCCAAATACTAATCAGTAATATAATTATGCAGCAAACACTTTCCAATGGAAATGCATAAAAATTTAACACTTTCTTATTTCCTTTAAACAAACCGAATCTTTTTTATTATATAATTTATACATGTTGAACACAATATTGTTATACAGAGCATTAGGGCAAGTATTATAACGGGATAGCGTCCTATATATACAAAATTAACAAATATATCATGATAAAAGAACATATGTATCAACCATATATTGGTAGAATGTTTTCCCAAAAATAAAAATGTATTTTTTATTAATTCTGTTTTTTCCCATATTGAAAAAATAAGAATAACAATTCCTCCAGTAAATGGTGCAATAAACAAACTTGGAACAATCAACGTATGTCCTATCAAAAGACCTATTATTATCGCAAATGCCACTGTGATTTTCTGCCATTTTTTCATTTTATCTGTTATGCAATATTTAATCTTTTCTAACCATGCGTTTTTGCAAACCATAGCGCCTATTAAGAATTCAAAATATGTCATTCCTAATACGCCATATTTTGTAATGCACTAATTTTTATCTACCATTGAAAATCTTGCACGCAGATTGTAAAATGAAGATGAAACAATAAAAAAGAATATCCATAGAAACGATT
>OLGY01000105.1_pt1 | contig 71572 bp, 69 predicted proteins | sample 1605951 | NCBI WGS metagenome assembly OLGY01 (sample SAMN03283280) | human gut metagenome | biome: human-associated habitat; material: feces | host: Homo sapiens | place: Peru | collected 2012
GCGCAGTGCCGAACGCGAAGCCGGATATGCTGACGGGTTGGCACAGGGAGAAATCGCCGGTGAACTCAGAGGCAAATTCAATATGCTTATCCAGCTTGTAAACAATAACGTAATCTCCACCGCCGATGCTGCGAAGCAGATTAATATGTCCGAGGAAGAATTTGTTGAGAAAATAAAACAGAATCACTAATAACAAAGCAGCCGTAATACCTGTTATGACAAGCATTACGGCTGCTGTTTTTATTCAAGCTCTCGGGCGTATGTATTAATCACGCTGCTCCGCTTTCAGCTTTGCAGGAAAGCTTGAATATCTTTTCTTATATTCTCTACATCCAGCACACAATCCTTCATTTTTTGTCCATACAAATGGCGCTCTATCCCGAGCACACGCCCCTCGTATTGAGAATCCTGAAACCATTTTTCAAATACGGGAATGCATTCGTATTCGCAGCATGAACAAGGGTGAACATTTAATTCCCTAAAATAAACGATTGTGTCATCCGCGGAAGAAATATACGACGCACTCCTGTCGCAGTTGCCGTCTGCTCTCCCTGAAAAGCTTATTATCAGTTTCATTTTTAGCCCCCTGCATACTGCAAGCAAGGCTTGCAGTACTGCCACCAATAAGAAGTTTTAAAATTTTATTTTCAAACTTCTCCAATCTGAGTGGTAACCAGCATACTGTTTTGTGATATATCATATCACCTTCCATACTCAAATAAATTAGTTATTTTTTCTTTCAACGCATTGATCTAAATACTCAGAAATAGAGCTGCACAATAAGTTTTTTCTCTCATTCTGTACAGAATATACTCTGCCGTATGAGTCAGCAGCAACAACAATGCCATCTATAGACTGATTTTCAAGGACAAAACAGTCGATTGGGAAGTCAGGATTGAGTTCTCTTTCCTTCTGTGTAGCATTAACCACATTTATTCTTTCACCGACGTTCAGCCCTGTCCATTCTGTTGCATAAAAACTGATTGCACCGTATTTTTTTACATATAAAATAAATTCATCCGGAAATGTAATAGCTAAAGCCTGCTCAGCATATTTAATTTGTTCTTCCGAACAGCCCTTAGCATGAAACAGATTTTCTATTTTCTCTATTTTAGATGTTATTGTCATTATATTTTCACTCATTCCTGAACCCTTTCTTTCCAATGATTACTTCTTTCATATGCAAAGTCCTGACGGTCTATTTCCGTTTCCTTGGTTTTATCATGAAGAATTGTATCATTTCCTTTGCCACGATGCTGTTCCGTTGTAAGCTCCGCCAGCGGGCTGTCGGTATGCTGCCCTATATGATGCAGTTCTACCGTCTGCCCATCATCAGTGATCGGCGATAATCCTTGCTGTGCGCGCTCCTTATTGGTATGCCCCATTTCATCCTTCCAATCCCAATTTATATCTTCCCGTATCAGACATTCTTTGCCATTAATTTCCTTTTCTTTAAGTTCGGCATTAATATAAATTTCAGCCTCCTTCATTGAGCCCATTGCATCAAGAATTTTGTCATGCCAGCCTGTCTCTTCGCCAAGTTTCGACTTTTCTTCTTCTGTCAACCCTCTCTCTTTTATCTCCTGTTTTTCATTTCCTTCAAGACTCGGCAATTCATTTTCAACAGGTCTTTCTGAGTCCACAAACTGACTATCTGACACATCCTTTACATCTTTTAATTTGGTACAATCCAAATTGGGCAATTCGTTTTCCACAGTTCTTTGAGACTCAATGTTTTTTGTTTTTAGCGTTTCATTAATGCCCATTCGACTTTCAATGTGACCTATGAAATTTTCTAATCCCATTATATCACCTTCTCTCTGAGAAACTCAATTCTTAACTGTTCAATTTCATTATTCTCAGGATGTTTCTCATGTTCAAGACGACAAACATAGTAAATTATACTCATCATCTCCTGCTCATCAAATTCAGAAAATTCAAGGCTTAAATTCTGCCTCATGGTTTGATACAACTGTTCAAGGTTCTTCAAGCCTGATGACGTTCCTCTGAATACATCTGACAAATCATAATTCTTACCAATGTAATCAGCTACTGCCCATTCATATCTCATAGATTCTTCTGTTTTTCTCGTTTTATAGAATTGTTGAACTCCTTTCATCATAATTACATAATTTATACTATATAATGCATTCTATTAAAATGCATTCGCTTTTTAACAGCTAATTTATTTTTACTCTATTATTGTCTAAAATGTCTATGGGGTGATTATTTTGAAGAAAAAGCCTAGTGCAGGTGAAAACTACCATCACTATTACAGCAATATCGGTTTGAATATTTCATATTACAGAAAAAAGAACGGTCTGACTCAGGAGGCTTTGGCTGAGAAGGTCGGAATCAGCCGCTCATTTCTGAGTGCTATAGAAGCTCCCAACGTGGATAAGGTCTTTTCACTTCCCGTTTTGTTTGAAATATGTAAAGCACTTGATATTGAACCGTCACAGATTTTTAATTTTGACAGGTGATAAGCAGGGATGCCGTGAATCCACACGGTATCCCTGTTTTATTATTTTATTTATACTCCACCCTGATATATGACGCCCTGTCGTTACCGTCAAAGCTTACTGAAAGCATATAGGTGTAATGGGCATTATGCCACATCAGGCCGTCACCATCGGTGTCCATCGGAAGAGAGCTCTTAAGCTCCATGACCTCGCTCTTTGTCATTCCGATTTTTACGCCTGCAAGCGCCACGTTGAGCAGATTGCCGTCCTTATCGTACACATCCCCCGAAAGAGCTGCCGTGACGTATTTCGTCTCATCCGAACAGCTCATGTAGACCGTATCGCTCCTCGCCTCGCTGCCCCATGAATAGCCATCCATGAAAAACGAGATGTTATTGTCGCTGAAAAAGTCCACACACTCTACAATATCCTCCGACATGTAATCGTAAATATCCACCAGAGGTTTGGTGTACTGTATCTCCATAATTACCTCTGTCACAAGGTCATTTTCAAAAAATGCCATTATATCGGCATTTTTCCATTTACCGATAACGGTTCCCTCATTGGCATTAAGCTCCGTCTCCGTAACGACTGCACCATCCGACTGCAAAACATTTATGGTTTCAGTTCGATTCATGTTAAGGTATATGTCATTTAACCTCACATCATACACATAGTTCCAGTCATCCTTATACACATATCCCGAAAGATCAAGTATTACGCTGTCCTCCTAATATTGAATGCTTATACTGTCAGTCTCATATCCGTGCCAGTCGTCATACGAAACAATTCGAGGCGAAAGGCACAAATCCGTAAATATCTCCATTATATCCTCAAAGCTTTCCGCCACGGCAGTTCTGTAATATAAGTCGATTGTATCCGAAAATCTGCGTCGTCCCGTATATGATGCTGGCTGTGTCTCACTCTCATGAGAATATTCATACGCATAGCTGCCTCCATTATTCCGGCCAAACGACGAACTTCCCTGCCCGTTCGTTGTACACTCCTCTGTCGCAGCCTCCGTTGTGCTCTGTGCCACATTTTCCTCTGTCTTATCTTCTACGCTCTGTGATGATGTCTGTTCCAAAACCTTGTGATTATCAGCGTCCGCTGCCGCAGCATCCTTATTATTTGCAATCCACGCGCCAATCGTCACTGCCCATATACAACCCACAATAATGAGCGTCCATACGCCCGATTTGCGCTGCACAATATACATTCCGGCTCTTTCGCAAATGTTCTGAACCCTGATGAATTTTACATAATTAAAGAAGCTCATGCTCCTCCTTTGACCGCTTTTCGTATAAAATGTAATTTTCATCTGCAAAAATACAAGGAGTGCCATCGGCGCGCCAAAAGCCGCTATCCAAAAGTATTCCTCGTTGCCCTGTGTAAACGCAAACGCCATGAGCACTGCCAAAAGAGCAAGCGTTAAATAAGCGCGTACATCGAACGCAAGCCCGATTACGGCTCTCGATATATCCGAATACCTTGAATCAAAGGCATTCCTCTTTGAGCTCTGTATATGAAGCTTCTCATTGTCGAAGTGTGCCGCATTAGGACACAGCCCATACCACCTGACGGAAAAGAAACGAAAATTTTCAACAATATCCGGCTCGCATTCCTCTTTACTTCCGTTTTCTTTTATAGCAGACTCGCACTCCTCTTTACTTGCGACTTCTTTTTTCGGCACGCACCATTCAATCTGCTCCGGCTTGACATCCGCGCGCCACTCCTCTCCCGCCGTGCGCTCCTCCTGCGGCAGTTCATTAGTTCTCGCATAATCTTTGACATCATTATCGTTCATATCCGCTTCTCCCTATCATAAGTGCTTTTTATAATGACATTATATAATCTTTGAAAGACACATAATGTCATACAACAAAAAAAAAACACCGTTTCCGATGTCTTTTTTTATAATATCTCTGTTTACTTTTCTAATCTTTTATTTTTTACATATCAAGCCCGTATGCGAGGTCGAAATTCACATTGATTTCCTTGCCCGCGGTCGTGAACACGCCGTCCGTGTCATATATGCGGTACACATAATCGCTTGTCCATGCCGTCGCGCCGTCCTTTAAGAACGAGGTCTTTATGCGTTTGATTGTGAGAACCTTGAGCTCCTCGTGGTCGTTATTGTCATAACAGAACAGCTTGTACTCATTCGGGTTCTCCAAATCGCGGTACAGCGACACGGCGTTGATTGCGTGTGATTCTCCGTACACGATAAGCGGCACTCCCGCTGAAAGGTATTCTATGAGGCTTACCATAGCCTGCGAGTTGGATTCTATTGATGAGGTTGAGCTAAAATAAAATCTCTTGTTTCCGTCCGCCGTCTGGCTTGAATAATAATTGTTAATTGCAAGAAGTGTGTCGTACATGGACTCGTCCTCATCGCTTGCGGTATCGGCATTCCCAAGCTTAAATCTGAAGAACTCAACCTTCGTGAACTTCTTGCCGTCAAGTGTTCCCTTCTCATCAAGCGTGAAAAATTCTACAAGCGAAAACTGCTCAAGTACCTCCCTGATATCGTCCTTGAACACAGCCTTGCCGTCGACAACATCCCACTTCTCGGCAGCAGGCTTTGCCAATATGTCGAACAACTCCTGATAATCCCTGTAATTGTTGAGCGCCTCTGAATTATCTACATAATCGCCCTTCTCCTTAAAGAAGTTAGAGTCATCAAAGCTGTATGCCTGCGCCGAGAGCGATTGCGACCAAGGCATGCTTCCGTATTTATGCTTGCTCACCGCATCGCGGCTGTATGGCAGTCTGCCGACATAGTAGAGCTGCGTGAGCGAAGCAATTCCAAAGCACTGTCCGCTGCGGAACACACCATCCGCATCGGTGACTCTGAAATTGTTAAAAGGAAACGCATCCGTGGCAATGTCAAATCCCGAATCAGCCAAGAGAATGCTGTCTAACTCTCCGTCACCGTCAAGGTCAACGTAATTGTTGTTGAGCACCGTGTTAATCTGCTCATACAAATCCGCCAAATCATCCGCCGAGCGCGCATATCTGTAAAAACCGCCCGTTCTCGTTGCAAGCTCCGTCAAATGTTCAACATCAATATCATTGCCGAGCCCGATACAGATTATAACCACGTTCTTAGATGCCGCATTGCTCACAACCGTGTCCGTGCTCCAGTTAAAATCAAACAGTCCCTCTGTGTCGTAGCCGTCCGAGAGAAGTATGACATAATGCCTCTTGTTTTTGTCATAATCAAAATCGGATATTGCATCAAATACCGCGTTGTTGGCAGCAGTTCCGTTAAAATGCGGAAGCTCATCCTTTATCGAATCTATCGCCTCACACAGTGCTTTGTGGTTGGAGGTCATATCCATAACCTTGGTGACATCATGTGTAAATGTATAGAAGCTGAATCTCGTGGTCACATCCGACTGCTCAATGAGTGCCTTTGCCATATCAATTCTCTTGAAATCGACGTCGTTCTCATCACTTCCTTCACACTGCTCTGCGCTGTACATGGAGCCCGAATTGTCAATTACAAGTGCAATATCGAGTGTCGGTCGACTGAGCGCATCAAGGTTCACCATTTCTCCTAAGAAATATCTGGAAAAATGCTCAAGCGCGACCTCCGTTCCCTCCCCGACAAGCTCGTAGCTGCCGTCATCAAGATACTGATATACGCCCACATGCTGTCCGTAATAAGGATTGTAGTCAAACTTGATTGTTGCCAATTCAAATTTCTGGTTTTCCATGTAGATTTCGTATACAGGAGTGATTGCAATAGGTACGTTGAATACTCCTTCGCTCTGCTGAAACACAATGTCGGCTGTCGCATAATTGCCCTCAACCGTGAGTGTTGCCGTATCACAGGAATATTCCTCCTCGAATGTGCGCTCACTGTCCTTGGTCTTACCGTCGGACTTGGCATTCAACGGATCAAGCCCGAGACGAATCTCCAATCCATCATATATGCCGTCCCCGTCCGTGTCCGCCTTGTTCGGGTTGGTTCCAAGCTTTTCCTCATCCTCATCGGTAATTCCGTCGTTGTCGAAGTCGGGATTCTCCGCATCCGGCTGAAAGCCCTTCAGTTCCTCCAGCTCTATAACCTCGGGTGTAATCTCCTGCTTTTTTGAGCAGCCCGTCAGTACAAGAGCAAAGCAAAGTATCATTAGTATTCTTTTCATTTTTACCCCCCTGCATACTGCAAGCCTTGCTTGCAGTACTGCCACCAATAAGTAGTTTGAAAATTTTATTTTCAAACTTTCCTCCAAAGCAGCTTATTGTCTATACTTTTGTATTATTATCTGCCGTACACATTGAGCAGGAATCCCGGTTTGCTTCCCAGCTCGTCAGGGTATACAAGATACTTAAAGTCTGCGAGCGCCTCATAGTCTGCCACATCGGTCTTTGCAAGCCTCGGTATTCTCTTTGTGGAAGCCTCATCGTTACGTATGTGATCAACACATCCAAACACTCTTCCCGTGGCTATCGCTGCATACACGTCCTCCGCGCCATCGAGGATATATGTATATCCGTCATTACCTGCAAGAATCGGTGAATCCGACATACAGAGTGCATCATCGTTTTTAAGCTCCGAAACCTTTTTATCATACGCTACCCTGTCGAAATCTGTAAAGCACTGTGTCGGATAGAGGGTTCTTATATTGAGTTCAAGCCTTGAGTGGAACTTATTTACCTTAAACTCCTCAAAATTTCTCATAATCTCCTTCGCAATCTGCTCCGGTGAAGCGTATGTGCTCTCGATGATGAGGTCGTAATTATTCCTGTCATAGTAATCTATATTGTAGAGTTCTTTAAATCTCTCTCTCTCGAGGTCTGCCCTCTGCTTAAGTCCTGCCATCGTCGAATTGATGTCCGCATACTCTTCGGCTTCTCTTGCACCACCCTCATAAGTTCTGCGTGCCGCCTCATAGCTGTCCGTAAGGAGAAATACCTTGAAGCTGTCAGGTGCAAAATGCCATGCAAGTCTTGAGTCAAAGAGAACATTGTCCTCCTCCCTGCCAATCTGCGCTGTACGGTTATCTATCATATCGTCTATTGAACGGTCTTTTTTTGCAAGCTCATTGAGTTCAAGGACTGTGACTCCTTTCTCCTTAGCCACATCCCTGAAAAGGCCTCCTCCTGTTATAAACTTGAAGCCGTACTTTACAAGCTCCTTGCATACACTTGTCTTTCCACCGCCGAGATTTCCTGTAATTGTGATGTTCATTGTTTCTTCCTCGCTTTTTCAAGTATTTACATTTTTCTATTGCCAGTCAGCTATATCAAAATTGATTATGTCCCATACAAGACTGTCATAGTTAGAGCCGGGTATAATCTTATGCTTTCTGCTTCCGATATACCTTAAATTGTCAACAGCCACCTCCCCATTAGGCAGCTTTACAAATCCCTTAATCGTTCCATCCGGATAGCAGTAGATATCCTTAATCAGCATGTCCGATGCCATAGTTGAGTGACCGCACTGAACATGCACAGCATCCTGCCCATACGTTATCTGTGTCAGCCGGTTCCCCGTGTGCTCGTAATATCTGACAATCCTTCCCTTGGAATCATAATCGCTCTCCACCAGAATATTATAGCCTGACAAATCGCTGAAAACACCATGCTGGCAGATACCCTTGGCATCATAGTAAAAGTAGGTTGCATACCTCTCATCATTATCGTTGCCATCAATGCACATCTCGATAGCTGTCGTATCGGAAATGTCAAAGAGGAACTTCACAATCTCCCTTGAATCAGGTCTGTTCACAGCCAGAGCATACCTGCGTCCATGACCGTCAACCTCATACTCTACAGGCACCCCAAGGATAAAGCACTGCTTCCTGCCGGCTACTTCCATTTCACCTGTAAAGAAATTAATCTTATCATTGATAAAGAGATATCCATCCTCACGAATCTGTGCATTTCCAGTCAGATGCGTGCTCTCAGTCTCACCTGTAATCGGCATGTCAGCCACCTCCCCTGTATATTCACCTAATTATAACCTAGACAAAACATTTTAACAAGTCATTCTTTCCCCACAATATACCATTGCATACGAAAAAGAGCCCGCAAACCCTTGATTTACAGGGGGTTGCAGACTCTTCGTCCATCTTTCGTAAAGAAGACTACATATTCATCTGACTTAGCAAGCTTCTTAGAAGAAGTTGCAGCTACAGTTTAATTACATATTCATCTGCTTAGCAACTTCTTCTGCGAAGTTCTCCTGCTTCTTCTCCATTCCCTCGCCTCTCTCGAAACGAACGAACCTCTTAACGGAAAGCTTAGCATTGTTAGCCTTGCCAACCTGTGCAAGGTAATCAGATACGGACTGCTTGCCATCCTCAGCCTTAACATATACCTGATCGTTTAAGCAGATTTCCTTGAGCTCCTTGTTGAGCTTACCCTGAATCATGCCCTCGATAACCTTCTCTGGCTTGCCTGCAACCTTAGGATCGTTAGCGATCTGAGCCTTGATAATCTCTATCTCATGCTCCTTGAACTCCTCAGGAACCTCTGAATCACATACATACTGTGGGTGAAGAGCTGCAATCTGCATTGCTACGTTCTTGAGTGCTTCCTTGATGTCATCGTTGACAACATCTGTAGCAGCCTCTACAAGAACACCAATCTTACCATCGCCATGGATATAAGAAACAACGAGATCTGCACCTGCAACTTTCTCAAATCTTCTGATGCTTAACTTCTCACCGATACGGGCAACCTTGCTTGAAAGAGCCTGCTCAACTGTGAGTGATGGGTCTGCTGCCCATGTCTCCTGCATGAATGCGTCCATATCAGCAGCGTTAGAATTCATAGCCTGAGCTGCTACAGCATCAACGAACTCGTTGAACTCAGCGTTCTTGGCAACGAAATCTGTCTCAGAGTTAACCTCAACTACTACTGCATTGTGGTCATCGGAAAGTAATGTCTTAACAACACCCTCTGCTGCAATTCTTCCGGCCTTCTTAGTAGCTGCTGCGAGACCCTTCTCTCTTAAGAACTCTACTGCCTTATCCATATCGCCTTCTGTAGCTGCAAGAGCCTTCTTGCAATCCATCATGCCGGCACCTGTCATCTCTCTTAACTCTTTTACCATTCCTGCGGTAATGTCTGCCATTTTAGTATCCTCCAATTATTTAAATTACAAATTAATATAGGAAACAGCGGATATTCGCAATCCACTCCATTACTTGCTCATACAGTATCCTGCTGCTTATGCAGAGCCAACTGTATATTAAAGGTTAAAGGGGCAAAGACTGCCCCCTTATATTGTTCGGAAATATTATTCCTCTGTTGCTGCCTCTTCTGCGTTCTCAACATCCTCAGAGTACTCAACATCTGTTGCCTCACCCTGATTAGCCTCGATAACAGCGTCTGCCATCTTAGCAACGATAAGCTTAACAGCTCTGATAGCGTCATCGTTACCAGGGATAACATAATCTAACTCCTCAGGATCACAGTTAGTATCAACGATACCGAAAAGAGGAATTCCAAGGATATGAGCCTCCTGGATACAAATTCTCTCCTTCTTAGGATCTACAACGAAGATAGCGTCAGGAAGCTTCTTCATGTTCTTGATACCGCCAAGGTTCTTCTGAAGCTTGTCCATTTCCTTTCTAAGCTGTATAACTTCCTTCTTAGGAAGGACATCAAATGTTCCGTCCTGCTCCATTGTCTCAATCTCAACCAAACGTGCAATTCTGCTCTGGATTGTCTTGAAGTTGGTGAGCATACCGCCTAACCATCTCTCATTGATATAGTACATACCGCAACGCTCTGCCTCAGTCTTAACTGCCTCCTGAGCCTGCTTCTTAGTACCTACGAATAATACTGTACCGCCGTCAGCAACAATATCAGCTAATGCATGATAGCACTCATCTACCTTAGTAACGGACTTCTGTAAATCGATGATATAGATTCCGTTTCTCTCTGTGTAGATGTACTCAGCCATCTTAGGGTTCCATCTTCTTGTCTGGTGTCCGAAATGTACACCTGCCTCAAGTAACTGCTTCATAGAAATAACGCTCATTTTAGTACCTCCTGTGGTTTTTAATATTCTTCCATGTGCTTCAGCTTTCCGTCACCCCGAGCAAGGGACCATAGGAAATCCACACATGTGTTTTTTCACACGAAATCTAGAATAACATACCTGTAAATAAAATGCAAGTATTTTTTTATCTGCCGCAAAATGCCACCGCAAGCTCATCATAGCTCATGCCCGAATTGACTTCAAAGCTTCCGACTCTTATCCTGTCGGCATATCCGCTGCTCACAAGAAATCTGTCAAAATCACCTGAATCCGCTATTATTCCGTTTTTCTTAAGAATGTCACATACCGTATTCGAACTCATACCGCTTGCTATCGTGAGCGTGTAAGTAATCACCGTCGAGGCTTCCGTCTCAGTGCTCTCGTTCTCTGCCTGAGTCGTCTCAGCTTCCGTTGTCGAAGCTTCGTGTGTAGTCTCCGTCGTACTCTCCTGTGCAGCTCTCGTCGTAGTAGTTTCCTGTATTGTAGTTTCCTGTGTTGTCGTCTCTTGCTGTGTTGTGGTCTCTCTTACGCCTGTAGTCTCCTGTGCGGTTGTCGAAGCTTCACTGCTTTCCGTCTCAGCCGTACTCCCGGCTTCCGTGTCCATAGTACTCTCCTGCCCGGTCGTCACAGGCTCCGTTGTATCCGTCTCAGTCTCCGTTGTCTCTGCTGCACTTTCGGTACTGTTCTCCTGTGCTGCCGTCGTATAAGCCATTCCAAGCTCTTTTGCGCGCCCAATCACTTCGCTGTCTGACATTCTCCTGCCGGCATTGTGAGATATCGCAAGAATTATTGTTGTGACAACTATTCCGATTCCAAGTCCCCGTAAAAAATATTTAAGTCTCATCTTATTTTATCCCTTTGAACAAATCTAGAACCAGCTTAACCTCGCCGACTCCGATACCGAGTGTCTTTGCAATCTCAACAACACTCCTGCCGTCATTGTAGAGAGTAAGTACAGCCTCCTTCTTATTTTCATTAGAAACAGGCTTTTCCTGCTTTTCATTGTCGACCTGTGCTTCTTTTTCCACTGCCCCCTGTACGGTGCCTGATGCCGGCTTTTCGATACTTTCACTCTGTGATACATTTTCCTTTACGTCGTCTGCATCTGCACTCTTTGGCTTTGTGGTTTTCTTTCTTGTGCCGGCTGTTGACTTTGCTGCCGCCTTTGACGTGGTTGTCTTTGAGGCAGTTGTTCTTTTAGTCGTCTTAGGCTTGGATTCTTTTGCATCCTGCTCTTCTTTCACCGCATTTTCCGCCGCTTCGGCTTCCGTTTTCTTAGAAACGGCTTCGTTCTGCTGAGCCACAGCTTCCTGTACAGCCTCAGCAGCAAGATTAAGGTCACGAATATTGTTGTGAACTTCCTTGCTCTTCTCATTCAGCATGTCATATAGGAACATGACTTCCGTGTGATTTTTGTTAATCTCGGCAAGGACCGTATCCGAATACTCCGACAGTTCCTTTATTTTTTCATTTGAAAGATGTTCCAAGGCATCCTTTGCGTTGACCTCAACATTCCTTGTCAGCTCATCCGTCTGCTCCTTAAAAACCGACGAGATCTGTCCCTTTATCGCTTCCTTCTGCTTATCGGAAAGACTCACGTTGACACTCTGTACATTCTCAGGTCCGTCAAGTCTCATAAAAAATATAAAGCTGACGGCAACACAGATAATTCCGATCAATAATAGTACAATTTCTAATGCTGTCATAATTCCGTAAATGATATATCAGATTCTGACATCAAACGATGTATGTCTGCCCGGCTCTGATTTATCATCCTCCCCTTTGTTTTCTTTTTTCTTTCCCGAACTGCCGAAATACTTGTTTTTTCCCTTTTCCTTGGCATCAAATTTCTCATTCTTCCATTCAGAATCATGTTTTTTTACGACAGTATCCGAATTACGCTCCACCTGCTTATTAAACTGTGTCTGGAATGCCGTCTGCTCCATAACCGGCTTCTGGTCTTCGTTCTGCTTAAGCTGTGCATAATCCGGTGTTCGATTAACAATTCCCGTAAGTTCTACCGGTCTCATCCTAAATCACCTCTTTTATAAAGGGAGCCTTACAATATCTGCACCCTCTTTTACATACTGACAGTAATCGTTTTTATCCTTAATAAACAACACCGTATTTCCGAAGGACAGCTTAACTCCCTGATAGATTGAACCTGTTATCTTGATTCTTGCATTGGTATCCTCGACAAGCGATTCCTTGCCATTGTTGTACTCCTCCGTCATCTGCTTGACAGACTGCTCTATCAGGATAATATTCTTCATGGACTTCTGGAGCATTTCCTGTCTCTCTGGCTCTAACTTACCCTCTGCCTCCATTTTCTTTCTGAGCACGGCTACAACCTGTCCAAGCTTCTCCTTGTCAGCAACGGCCTTCTTAATAAGCTCCGAAAGCTCATTGACACGCTTACGAAGTGAAGGGTCAACTCCGACATACACATTCGTGGCCGTTCCCATCGTATTCCCAATCTGTTTGGCCGTGACAAGCTGCCCGGCTCTTGCTGTTCCGCCGACTAAAAGACCGTTCTTTCCATTGACGGTAATCTTTCCGCCTGCCGAAGAGCTTGAATGCAGAAGCGAATCCGTCTCTATATTGCCGCCGCATACAATCGTTGCATTTTCGACAAACTTTGAAACTATATCGCCGCCCGCATGAATCTGTGCCTTATTCATTCCCTGAATTCCTCTGTTAACGGTAAGATTTCCTCCCGCGTCAACATTGGCTCCTTCAACCACGCCCATAATGGTTATATCGCCTGACGCCTTCAGCGTGAAACCGGCACGCACGTTACCATGCACAATTACATTTCCTTCATATTCAATGTCGCCTGTCGTATTATCAACATCTACCGGCACATCATATATGTCCGATATAAGAATCTTGTCGCCTTCAAGTGTGATGTGACCATTTACCTTGGATATAAGGCTTAAGCCATCCTCGGATATATATGCATTTCTTGTGAACTTAAAATTCTTTTTGTTAACTCTGTTAGGAGGTATCTCGACTCCCATAACATTGCGTCCCGGAATCCCCTTGTCAACCGGAATGATTTTTGCGACAACCTGTTCTGCCTTGACACTGGTTATCAGATCGAGTTCATGGTAATCTACTGTTCCATCATCTTTAACCTTAGGCTTGGCAATATTGTGGGTATTAAAAAGGTATTCTATCTCTGCATCCTTACCCTGAACCGGCTCATCACCCTTGGCAGCCACGAACGGAGTATTGTATGCCTTATTCCTTATAACTTCCTTAATTGTATCCTCATTAACACCATATATGATTCCTTTAGCCGTAAGATCTCCGATAACCTCCTCACAGGTCATCTCGCTTCCCGTCCCGACAGGAGGATACATGACAGCCGTAACGTTCATCTTGTCATTATCAATACTATAAATACAAAAAGCGGCGCTGGAATTCATCGCCGTACTGCTTATCTTAAAACAATTATTTTCGCTTATTCTTCTGATGCCCGCCCTGACATCATCTTTGTTAAAATCCTCAAATCTTCTGCTGTCCAAGAAAACTACAATCTCATCCGCAGTAACACCCTTGGCACCCTCATCAGGTTCCGTAACCGTTATATAGGTTCCATCCGGCTTGACTGAAACCATGAAATACCCGTTTTTCTTCATGTTTCTTCTCCTATAATCATTAGTCAGCAAGTAATCCCATGTACGCTCCCATATGCTTTTTCATCTTCTGAATTGCTTTCGTGTGAAGCTGTGAAACTCTCGATTCAGATACCTCAAGCACTTTGCTTATCTCTTTCAATGACAAATCTTCATAGTAATAGAAAAGGACAACACTTCTCTCTTTTTCCGTAAGCTCATCAATCGCTTTTTCAAGCATCTTGGCAAGCTCTGCCTTCTCAATCACCTTCTCCGGCTGTTCAAACTGTGAATTGTGGGAAGCATCCATCTTTATTTCGCTTCCCTGCTCAACAAAATCTTCCAATGATACAAGATTCGTTATCTTTGTCTGTCCATTCCATGTGTCAAGCTCATCAACTGAAATATCAAGCTCTCCGGCAATCTCCTCATCTGTAGCAGGTCTGCCATTCTCTGCTTCAAGCTTTGCCATTGCAGCATCTATTTTTCTTTGTTTCTGCCTCACGCTTCTTGGAATCCAGTCCATCTTTCTGATCTGGTCCAATATAGCACCTCGTATTCTGAGACTTGCATAAGTCTCAAACTTCACATTTTTATTGAAATCAAACTTATCTATCGCATCAATAAGTCCGAATATACCATAACTCACCAAATCCTCGTATTCCACGTTATATCCCAGATACATGCTGAGTCTTCCGGCTACAAGCTTAACGAGCGGTGCATATTCTGTTATTATCTTTTCTCTGAGCTCAGGTGTCTTTGTCCTCGCATACTGCTCCCAAAGCTTTTCCTTGCCGTTATCATCCATTATGCAGCCCTCTCTCAATGAACATTATCTTCTTCACTCGTCTTCTTCTGTATCTTCCCCTTCCGTATCCGGTGCCTTCTCATCGGCACCTTCCTGCTTCTGAGGATTTAGGAAACGATTAAGCAGCGTTCTTACAAGCATGCCGATAATGAAAAAAACAACCGTTGCAGCAAGGATAAGAATCAACGCCTTGGTGAGCTCATATCGATACAAAAACGTAACAACACATGCAACCAATGCCGCAACCAAAGTTATTATTGCGGGAAGATTTTTAAAAATCATATACGCTTAAGTTCCTTTCCTACTGCCTTAATCAACAATGAGCCATCCGCAGAATAAAATTCTATCGTACGTCCGTAATTAAGCCCTGTATCTTCCGCGATAATTCGAATGCCAAGCTTCTTAAAATTAACCTTAGCCGACTCAGCATTCTTCTCTCCAACCTTCATGGATGCATTCGCACCTGTTCCCGATGACACGGCGAACATCTGCGCACCTCCTGCAATTTTAGCAACCATTCTGCTTCTTACCGCACCCAACTTCTCCATTCTTGCCACCGTCTCCGAAATTCCGGTGTCACCGAATTTTGCTATATTCTGATTATTTCTAATCAAAGTACTGTCGGGAAGCATATAATGGCACATACCGATTATCTTAGTCACAGGGTCATAGATGCATGCTCCGATACATGAGCCTAAACCTAATGTAGTTAAATTATCCGGATAACGGCAGACATTTAAGTCTGCCATTCCCACTTTAATCATATTTCCCATATACTTTTACCTGTGTGTACAATATTTACATACCTAAAGATGAAAGAATCACATCATATGATTCAAGCTCCGGTACCATAAGAAAATATCCGTTAACCAGGTCAAGTTCTCCAAACTGTGTCTCAATAAGGAGAACCTTGTCACCCAGCTTTCCGAACTCAATCGCCGGCACACTTAAAAGTGCACCCGCCATATCAATGGATATATATGGAACCGATGATGCAATCTTCAGATTAGTGAGATTAGACATTGCCGACAGGTAAGCTCCGATAATAATATTACCAATCTCACTGAGAGCCGAAAGCTCCATCTCCGAAAAAGTTCCGTCACCTGATACTCCCATTCCGCCCATAAGCGAATTGACTAAGGTATGTGCCGACTCCTCTTTTGCAAGGAACATCATCATTCCCTTTATATCGCCATCAAGCTGTACAAGAATTCCGGCAAGAACCTCCTCCGGAGAACCAAACGTGTCCGGAAGCTGTGTAAACGGAACCATCTCAACTCTCGGAACATTCATATCAATCTTTGTGTTCAGCATCTTTGCCAGTGCCGTCGTTGCATTGCCTGCTCCGATATTACCGATTTCCTTTAAGACGTCAAATTCTAAATCATTAAGCTTGTCAAGTTCTCTTTCTGCCATGACATCTCCTTTCCGGCAATTTTTATTCTTCCCTAGCTTGTTCCTTATCAGCAATAGCAAGCTGAATGTTGAGAAGAGAAATAAGCTCGTCTTTGCTCTTTCCTATTGCACTTATGTATCCTGCCATATCATGGTTAGCATCAATCGTAGTCTTTTCAACCGAATCTTCATCAAGAGTTACCACCTCATTAACCTGATCAACAATAAGACCAACCGTCGCCTGCTGCTCAAGCTTGATAATGATAATTCTTGTCTTGTCCGTAATCTCATCAACAGGAAGACCGAACTTAAGTCTGAGGCTCATTACAGGAACAATCTCACCTCTTAAGTTGATTACGCCCTTGAAATAAGGCTGTGCCTTAGGCACTCTCGTAATCTTCTGCATTCTTACGATATTGTCAATATAATTAATATTTATACCATACTGTTCTTCACCCAGCTTAATGACAATGTACTGTCTTGCTGTTGACTGGCTTGTTGTTATAGCATCCATAGTGTATTACCTCCATCTGTTATACAAGAGTATTTGCATCAATGATAAGAGCGATATCGCCATCACCGAGAATTGTTGCACCGCTGATCATCTTGTTGACATTGATGTAGCTTCCGAGTGACTTGATTACTATCTCCATCTGTCCTATAAGACTGTCAACAACAATACCTGCTCTCTTTTCTCCCTTACGGACAATAACAACCGTCATGTTATCACTGTCCTCATTGCTTGACTCAACATCAAGAAGCCTGCCAAGACGTATGATAGGAATAACCTTATCTCTTAAATGTATAACTTCCTTGGAATTAACATACTTTATATCGCCCTTTGTTATATCCTCAAGTGTCTCAATTGAACCAAGTGAAATAGCATACTGCTCATCACCAAGCTTAACCATGAGTGCCTGAATAATGGCAAGTGTAAGAGGAAGTCTTACGATAAATGTACTTCCCTCGCCAAGCTTTGTCTTAACCTCTACATCTCCGCCGAGAGCCTCAATCTTAGACTTAACAACGTCAAGACCGACACCTCTTCCGGACACATCTGAAATCTTTTCTGCCGTGGAGAAACTTGGACGGAAAAGTATATCAATGATATCCTTATCAGTCATTGCCTCAGCCTGCTCAGGTGTAATTGTTCCCTTCTCAATTGCCTTATTGCGAACCTTCTCAACGTCGATACCGTTACCGTCATCGCCTACTTCGATAACTACATTGTTGCCATCCTGATAAGCATTGAGGAAAATTGTACCGACTTCAGGCTTGCCTCTCTGTGCACGCACATCGGCATGCTCAAGTCCGTGGTCTGCTGAGTTTCTGAGCAGGTGCATAAGAGGATCGCCGATTTCATCGATTACCGTACGGTCAAGCTCTGTCTCCTCACCTGTCATGTACAGTTCCATCTTCTTATCAAGTTTCTTACTCAGGTCACGAATCATTCTAGGGAATCTGTTGACAACAGTCTCAATAGGTACCATTCGGACATTCATAACAGACTCATGAAGCGATGTGGTAACTCTCTCAAGATATTCAATCTGCTCATTGAAATTCTGTCTTCCAACTGTCGAATTCTCGCTTGCTGAATTGTTAATTGAAACAAGACCGTTCTTTGCAATAATAAGCTCACTCACAAGATTCATAAGTGTATCAAGCTTGTCAATATCTACACGCACGGAACGGTTGGTCACAGGCTTGCCTGTCTTAGCCGGTGCGGCAGCCTTCTTCTCGTCCGTCTTAGCCGGAGCAGCACTGTTTTCCTTCTCAGGATGTGCTTCCGCTGCTACTGCAGCAGGCTGTGCCGTTGTTGTCGTCTCCTCCTTGATTTCCTCAAGTTCGCCGCCGACAACATTCTTAATCTCGGATACGTTCTTAATCACACCGAGCACCTTGTCGAAGCTCTCATTCGATACAACAAACACGCTGAAATCAAGTTCAAACTTCTCATCCTCAATATCCTGTGTTGACGGGTCAGACTTGATAATCTCTCCTACTTCCTCGATTCCCTTAAAAACAAGGAATGCTCTCGCGGCCTTAAGAATGCAGTTAGGGTCAAGATATACGGTAAATCCATACGCCTTCATTCCCTTTCTGCGTGCCTCATTAATAGCATGCATCTCAAAATCGGCAAGTACACTCTTCTTATACTTTGCCAAATCATCAGAACCTTCCGACTGAGCCACTGGTGCCGCTGCCTGTGCAGGCTGAGCCTCTGTCTGTGGCTGTGCCGCAATATTTCCCTCTGTGGCAAGGAACTCATTGAGAAGCTTGATTATAGCTTCATTGTCCTCAGTTCCCTCGTCAGATGTCTCCTGAATATTGGAAAGATATGCCTCTAATGCATCAAGGCACTGGAATAAGGTATCTACAAGACTCGCCGTTACCTTCATCTTATCATTGCGGATCTCCGAGAATACATTCTCCATATTATGTGTAAGATTCTGCATTCTCTTGTATCCCATTGTACCTGCCATTCCCTTAAGCGAATGTGCGGCACGGAATATCTCGTTGATTGTGGCCTTATCCTCAGGCTCCTTCTCTAATACTAAGAGAAGCTCGTTCAAATTCTGTAAATGTTCTTTTGTCTCATCAATAAAAATCTCTAAATACTGGCTTACGTCCATTTAGCGCACCCCCGTGTTTCTTGTTATCGCATCAGCGATTTCTTCAAGTGGTTTTACTTCATCTGTCAGTCCCGCTTCCGCAACTGACCTTGGCATTCCATAAACAATACTGCTTGCCTCATCCTGGCTTATGACGTGCAGTTTCTTCTTCTCCTTAAGAAGCTTGATGCCCTTAGTCCCATCGGCACCCATTCCTGTGAGAACCACACATACAATCTCGTCATACGGCGAATCCTTGAGTGACTCATACATCACATTCGCGCACGGTCTTAAAGCATCCACCGGAGGTTCGTCAGACAGTACAACCTTCGCAGTGCTTCCGGCTCGTGTAAGACGCATATGTCTTCCCCCCGGAGCTATGTATACGGTTCCCTTCTCTACGATATCACCGTCCTCGGCTTCCTTAACCTTAACCTTGCTTATCTCATTAAGCCTCATTGCCAGTGATTTAGTGAAGCCGGCAGGCATATGCTGTACAACAACCATACCTGCATCCATGTCCGCCGGAAGATACGGAATCACCTGCTGAAGTGATTTTGGTCCACCGGTTGAGCATGCGAGAGCAACTATTCTGTTGACCTTATCCCTCTTATAAAGATTATGGTCACTCATTCTTACCGTCATCGCAGGCTGTGCTGTTCTTCCTGACACTCCGGTACTTCTCTCGTTCTTAGCCGTCACGAAAGTTCTCATTGTGGTAGCTTTCGTATTGATGCTCTGTGTTATAGGCATTGAGCTGATGACTGAAGCCTTAGTGCTGCTTGCCGTGGCAACTTCAAGCATATCAAGTATGCGCTGCTTAAAGTTCTCACCCTTAGCTTCGATAAAGTTCTCAGGCTTGGTGACAAAATCAAATGCGCCGAGTTCGAGTGCTTTGATTGTCTCCTTCGCCCCCTCCTTTGCAACCGTGCTGACAACAATTACCGTCTCCTGAATCCTGTTCTTCTGAAGCATCTCAAGAAGTTCAAGACCATTCATCTTCGGCATATTTATATCAAGAATAATTGCATCGTAGAGCTTAGGATGAGAAACAATCTTGTCAAAGCCGTCAAGACCATCCGTTGCAAAATCAGCAACCTCATATTGTTTATTTGTTTTTATTATATCAGATATGACCCTTCTCATGAGTGCAGAGTCATCAATTATCAAAATTTTCTTTGCCATATAAACTATTTCCCCCTTTCATTTTGTCTCTGCTTGCGCTCTTCCTCAAAAATAAATCTTATCAAAAGATCCCTGTCATCACTCTTGACATTCTCAAAGCTTACCCTGTTATGAAAAACATCTCTTCTGCCCAGCGGATTGATTGATTCGACCACGCTTGCCGCTGTCCTTAAGCAGTACAATGCCGAGCCAAGCGTATAAAATAATTGTATATATACCATGGAGCCCTTCTCAATATGTGCACCGGCGAATTTAAGCCCGCCTCCGCTTATATCTATTGTCTGCCCTTCCGTAAACCTGCCCTCCGTCATGCTGTCCGGAAGTTCCCCTGTCTTTTCATACACTGTAATTGCATCGTTATCCATCAGCATATAGCTTACCGGCATCGATACCTCATATCTGAAGAACTGTCTTCTCTGTACTTTGTTGAGCGGAGTTTTAAGCTCAACCACAAGCACGTACAGATTATTGCTCTTATATCTGTCTACAATTGTTACTCTGCTGTGATACAGTCTCGTCTTAGAATAAAAAAAAGCATCAAAACTCATCCCCATAGAAAGGACCACCAAGCGTCCCTCTTTATACGGCATGGCAATTGACACTTTCTTCTCATTCTCATCAATATCATAAATCTGGCTGAGATAAGTATTTGCTTTCTTTGTCTTGTCAGATATTATTTCGTTCAGCTCAAGCCTTCCACCCGGAACTAATATTTTTTCCATAAATAAACGCTCCTCTTAGAATCTGTTATTGTGTTTTAAAACATTATTGAAAAAATTTCCAATACCTCTTTTTTCTTTTGCAATGCCTGTCTGTGCGCTTCCATCGCTCAACCTTCCCATAATCTGAACGAATGACTTCGATGCAGACGAACTAGGATATTCCATGACAACAGGTGACTGCTTCATAATTGCCTTAACAACAGAATCATCCGCCGGAATACACCCTAAATACTCAATATTAAGATTCAGAAATCTGTCGACGACAGTTGAAAGCTTCTCATACATATTCACCCCGTCTCTTGGAGATGTGGTTCTGTTGCCAAGCAGCATTATCTTCGTATGTTCATTATCAAATCCCTGAAACATACTAAGTGCTTTAAGCAGTGCATACGAATCTGTTATCGATGTCGGCTCCGGTGTGGCAACAAGAACAACCTCCGGACTTGCGGCAACGAATTCAAGTACGCTGCCTGATATTCCCGCCCCGGTATCTACAATCACAACATCTGCTATACTGTCAAGCTCCGATAACTTACCGACAAGTCTTCTTATCTGTTCCTTATCAAGATTTACCAGTCTTGCTATTCCCGACCCGCCTGACACAAACATTACTCCGTCAGGTCCATCGCATATAACTTCACTCAATTCCCTGCCCCTGAACATTAAGTCTGCAAGCGTATACTTCGGAATAACCCCAAACATAACCTCTATGTTCGCAAGCCCGAAATCAGCATCAAAAATTATAACTCTTTTTCCCTGCTTTCTGAACATAAGAGCAAGATTTATTGCAAAACTGGATTTTCCGACTCCACCCTTGCCGCTCGTCACGGTAATAATCCTTGCATGTCTGACTGCATCAGCATCACCGGCCTGACTGCCTCTATTTTGTTGCTGTACCATCTGTCTCAATCTCTCAGCCTGGTCCATGTATGCTCTCCTTCCTACATGATGTTCCTATCCAAGCGGTGTATTTGCAGCTCCGCTTATAAGCTGCTTTGCAAGTCCCTGTACGTCCGTAACCTCAATATCGTCAGGTACATTCTGTCCGCATGTCGTATATGACAGCGGTGCCCCTGTCCTGTTTCTGAGGTTGAGCAGATTTCCATACGCGCTCGTCTCGTCTAATTTCGTAAATAAAAGTTTGTAATCCTTAATATCCTTATATGCATCTGCAATGTTTATCAGGTCACGGTACTTTGTCGTGGCACTGACAACAAGATACTTTTCTACCTTAAGGTCTGACTGTGCATCCTCAATATTCTTTATAAGCTCCTGTATCTCTCCAAGCTGTTCAAGATTCCTGTGTGACCTTCCTGCCGTATCAACGAGTATGAGATCATATTCGCTGTAGTTTCTGACAGCATCGACAAGCTCACTCGGCGAAAAAATAACCGAAACGGGAATATCAAGAATACCTGCATAAGTGTTAAGCTGTTCCACAGCGGCTATACGATATGTGTCAGCAGTTATCATTGCCACTTTAATACCCTTGTTGAGCTTAAAATCAGAAGCGAGCTTAGCTATCGTCGTGGTCTTTCCAACTCCTGTAGGTCCCATGAAAAATACAATATTTCTTCCGGAGGAGACATCTATGACAACAGGCTCTCCGAGCTTTAGTATTATCTTCTGGTACACCGCGGAGATTATACTGTCTATGTTTGATTCCTTCTTGAGCGACGAATCAATATCCTCAATTATGATATTTGCAAGCTTCTCCTCCACCTCAGAATCAATAAGCTTATTATAGATGAGCTTAAGATACTTAAAATTGCTGTTTTCCTTAATCTCCTCCTGCTTAGGCTGGTTCTGCTCCTTAGGCTGTTCCTCTGTTCTCAGCTTGTCATCCTCATTTTTCTTTATCTGGTCTGCCAAAAGATTGTGCAGCGTGTCAAGCTTCTTCTCAATGGCTTTCTCTGTTGTGGCACTTAGTGCCTGATAATCCGGTGCGGGCTGCTTCTTTATCTCCGGAGCCGCTGTTACATTCTCCTTTTCCTCAAGCGCAGCGGTTATCTCAACATAATTCTTCTTGAAGAGCTTCGCAATACCTCTCTGCTTGATTGTCTTGACATTAAGAACAACCGCACCTGCACCAAGGTCTTCCTTTGCCTTGAGTGCTGCCTCCGTCTCGGTTGCTGCCGTATATTTCTTAACTATCATTTATGCAGTCACCATCCCAACTGATTGCAATTCGACATTCGGCTCAATCTCATTGTACGAAACCACAGTCAAATCACTCACATAATCATTGATTAATTTCTTAAAATAAATTCTCACAATAGGAGAAGTTATGACAATAGGAGACTTGCCCATATTCTCAAGCTTCTCAACCTCCTGCTTGACGGAATCGACAATCTTCTGTGTTCTGTCAGGTGCAAGCGTAAGATATGCCCCCTGCTCTGTCTGCTTTACTGCACCCATGATTTCCTGCTCAACAGTCGGGTCAAGAGTGACAACGCTCGTCGTCTCATTAGGCGTAAAGTATTTATTGGATATAGCTCTCTTAAGGCTCTGCCTTGCATATTCCGTGAGAATATCGGGATCTCTGGTTGTTGCTGCATGGTCTGCAAGAGTCTCAAAAATTGTGAGAAGGTCTCTTATGGATATACCTTCCTCGAGAAGATTCTGCAATACCTTCTGAATCTCACCGACATTCATAAGCTTAGGCACAAGCTCCTCGACAAGCGTAGGGTTGTTCTCCTTGAGATTGTTGATAAGGTTCTGCGTATCCTGTCTTGTGAGGAGCTCTGCAATATGCGAGCGCACAACCTCCGTCAAATGTGTGGCAATTATTGAAGGCGGGTCAACAACCGTGTAGCCCAACGACTCAGCACGCTCTCTCTGTCCTTCCGTAATCCATATTGCCGGGAGGTGAAATGAAGGCTCGAAGGTCGGAATACCCGTAATCTCCTCCTCCACATATCCGGGATTCATCGCCATGTAATGGTCAAAAAGGATTTCTCCCTCGCTGACCTGGATACCTTTAATCTTTATTATGTATTGATTAGGATTGAGCTGAATATTGTCTCGCAATCTTATGATTGGAACAACCGTTCCAAGTTCAATTGCTATCTGTCGCCTTATCATTACAACTCGGTCAAGAAGGTCACCACCTTGATTTGCATCGGCAAGAGGAATAATTCCATATCCGAATTCGAGTTCAATCGGGTCAACCTGAAGAAGCGAGGTAACATTCTCCGGCTTCCTTATCTCGTTAGCTTCCTCGTCCGCGTTGTCAGCCTCCTGTTCAATTGCGCCAATATCCTGTCTCTTTTTCTGAATATTTCCCCATGCAATGAGAAGCACACCGAACGGAACAAATATGTACCAAGGAAGCGGTGTAAACACACCGAGAAATGCCATGGCACCACCTACCATAAAGAATGCCTTCGGCATGGAAAACAGCTCGGTGACAAGTTCTTCCGAGAGATCCTTTTCCTTAGTTGCCTTGGTGATAATGATACCGGTCGAGAGTGATATAAGAAGTGAAGGTATCTGGCTTACAAGTCCGTCACCGATAGTGAGAATTGTGTATGTACTTAATGCATCATTGATATTCATTCCCTGACGCACAACACCCATTATAACACCGCCGACAATATTTATGGCAGTAATTACAAGACCAGCCGTCGCATCTCCCTTAACATACTTGGTAGCACCGTCCATGGCTCCGAAGAATGAAGATTCCTGCTGAAGCTTCTCTCTTCTTGCAATCGCTTCCTTATCACTTATGGCTCCCGTATTCAAATCGGCATCAATAGCCATCTGCTTACCGGGCATGGCATCGAGAGTGAATCTTGCCGTTACCTCGGCAACTCGCTCGGTACCTTTATTGATTACCATGAACTGTACAAGAATAAGAATGAGGAATACGATGACACCTATTACAATATCATTGCCTCCCACGAACTGACCGAACACTCTGACGACATTACCAGGATCACCTGTTCCTAAAATAAGCTTAGTCGACGATACATTGAGCGATATACGGAATATTGTGGTAAACAGCAGGATTGTAGGAAAAGCCTGCATATCCAGCGGTTCCTTTGAAAAAAGTGCCATGAACAAAATAACAAGTGCCACAGCAATGTTAAATGCAAGCAGTATATCAAGCACTGCGCTCGGAATCGATACAATAAGGAAAACAACTGCAGCAAGAATATACAAACCGACAAACAGATCTGATTTCTTCATGTTCTCCTCCTTTCACACACTTCGGACATGGTATCTATGCCCTCTTATTCTTAAGATTATATACAAATGCCAGAACTTCTGCAACTGCCTGATACAATTCCGGCGGAATTTCCTCGTTTAATTCTACATTATAATATAACATACGCGCAAGAGGTTTATTCTCAACAATTTCAACATTATGTTCCCTCGCTGTCTCTTTGATACGTGCAGCCAGAAAATCTTCACCCTTTGCAACGACGACAGGAGCTCTTCCCTTATTCTGCTCGTACTTAAGTGCAACGGCAAAATGCGTCGGGTTCGTGATAACAACATCCGCCTCGGGAACAGCCTGCATCATTCTCCTCCTTGAAACCTCAGCCATCCTCTGGCGCTGTTTCTGCTTAACCTCAGGACTTCCCTCAGTGTTCTTCCACTCGTCCTTGACCTCCTGCTTGGTCATCATCATATCTTTTTTGAATTTTCTCTTCTCATACACATAATCGACTATTCCGATTACAAGATAAATAGCGCATATCACTATTCCAACATCAAATATTATATCTGCCAGCAATGACAATGCCTGATTCAGCGAAATATCATACAATGTATATATATCAGCAAATCTGCCCTTTAACTTGTTGTACACTACAATAAAAATAATAACCAGTATCACAGTCTGCTTAAGAAGTTCCATAAGTGTCTTAACGGAAAACAGCCTTTTGATACCGTTCACCGGATTGAACTTGCTGAGCTTAGGCTGCAAAGGCTTTGACGTAGGTTTCCATTTTACCTGAACAAGCTCAGCCACAACTGCGACAACAACTCCGACCGCAAAAAAAGGCAAAACCATCATGAGCATATCAAGAGCTGCCGCTCGCATAAGCTGTATTGTATACTGAGAATTGAACTCGCCGTTCTGTGCCTGAAAAAAATCACCTATTCTTGTATAATTTTCCCTGAAGCATTCCACAAAAGAACTGCCCATACTGCCAACCATAAATTTCAAAACCAGAAACGACACAAGCAAAATAACGGATGAACTTAAATCCTTGCTCTTTGAAACCTGTCCATCCTTACGGGCATCGGAAAGCTTCTTAGCAGTAGGCTCCTCCGTCTTCTCTCCACCCGGACCGTCCTTGGCAAAAAACTGCAATGAGACACTCAATGTTCCCGTGGCTGTGCCTGATACTCTGCCATATTTCTTTATATATGTATTATTGCCATCCAGCTTAAGTTTCCTCACCCGGCGCGCATCCCTTTCACAAGATCTATTATATTATTTTTCATTGTATCCATCAAAAAGCCTGCAACCGACGGAAGCATGGCAACCGTAAGAAACATGATAAAGAAGCCTATTAATATCTTTATCTGCATTCCGACTGCAAACATATTCATCTGAGGTGCCACTCTCGCCATTATACCGAGAATACAATTCATTACCATCAATGTGATGAATACCGGAAGTGCAATTCTGAAGCCGATTGCAAAGTAATCTGCAATAAAGCCCAGCACCGAATTGTACATTCCCGGTCTTAAAACCGCCTCTCCTACCGGAAGAACCGTATATGTATCGACTATTGCCTGAATCAGGAATGTATGCAGACCTGACACCATCATCAAAAGCATAATAACATAATAATATAACTGACCCGATATATTGACCTGCATTTTTGTTGCCGGGTCATACATCGTCGCCATTGATAAGCCGATGTTGATATCTATCAAATATCCCGCAAAATGAATTGCCTGCATACACAGATTGGCACAAAATCCGATGGAAAGACCGACGATTGATTCCTTCATAACCAGTATTGCATACCCAATCACTCCATCGTATGTATATGACTGCTCAGGTGCCGCAAACATAATAATATATGACAAAAATACTGCAAGTCCAAGCTTGGTTCTTGTCGGTACATTGCTCGTGGAAAAAAAGGGAGCCGTATATATAAAGCCGGCAACCCTCACAAGTATAAGCAGATATAATTCCCACTGTGCAAATAAAGTATCAACGTCAATAGTCATATTAATCCCATCCTAAAGCTGCAGTATACAAATGTCAAAATCCACATAGCGAATTAAATGAGCCCCAAAGATTTTCAATAAAATCAGTAAGGTTGGTACCTATCCACCCTGCCACAAGCATAAGTGTGAGAAATACCGCAATTACCTTCGGAACAAATGTAAGTGTCTGCTCCTGTATGGATGTAATTGTCTGAAATATACTTATTATCAAACCAACCACCAATGATACAAGAAGAAGCGGAGCCGAACATTTAATTACGAGAAACAACGCTTCCCGCATTATATCAAGTACCTGCTGTTGAGTCATAATATACCTCCTTCTCTTCTAACACCAAATCAGCCCCCACCATAAGCGTGGAGGCATGATATCCTTGCCTATATTTATCAATGGTAAAAAGTCTTAACGAGATTTCCTATAACAAGATTCCAGCCATCCGCAATAATAAAAAGAAGTATCTTAAACGGCATTGAAATTGTGGTAGGCGGAAGCATCATCATACCCATGGACATGAGTGTTGATGCCACAACCATATCAATAATAATAAAAGGTATGTAAATCACAAACCCAATTATAAATGCTGTTCGTAATTCACTTGTAATAAAACTTGGAATAAGTACGGATGTCGGAATGTCATCCTGTGTCTGAACATCCTGCGTACCCGAAATCTCAAGAAACATCTTAAGATCCTTTTCTCTTGTCTGTCCGAACATGAACTCCCTTATCGGAGCCATTCCGACTTCAAACGCTTCCTCAGACGTAATTTCACCTGCCGCAAGCGGTTTGACTGCATTCTGATACACGGAACCAAATGTCGGAGCCATTATGAAAAAAGTCAAAAATAACGCTAATCCCACAAGAACCTGATTAGGAGGTACGGTCTGAGTGTTGAGTGCCGCTCTCGTAAAATGCAGAACTATAATTATTCTTGTGAAGGATGTGAGCATAATAAGTATAGATGGTGCAAGTGAAATGACGGTAAGAAGAGCAAGCATCTGAAGGACACTTGCCATATTCTCGTCACCTGCCGCAACACCTATTGTTAATAAATTATAATCTTTGCTGTCTTCCGTAGAGTTCTCCGAGCTTAATGTGCCCAGCACGTCCGTGCCCTCTGAAGCATATACAGGCTTCTCGGTACTCATAAACAGAACAAGGAAAGTTATTGTAAAGAGCATAAGGAATCTTAAAGCATTCTTCTTAAAATTCTTTCTAGTATACATAGCCTCTACCTGTCTTCCTGTCTGTTTTCCTGTTCTTTTTTTCTAAAACGCTTGAGAAGATTCTCAAATTCCATATTTGAAGCCGTACCCTGTTCTTTTATCACAAGCTTGTCACCGTCAATCTCACCTAACAGGGTGACAGTGTCCTTACACACAGCAACAGCAAAGTACTTTTCTCCGACACGCACTATCTGTACAAGCTTATTCTGTGACAGACGAAGCATGTCAATAACCTGTATATTATTGCCTGACAGTTGACCCTTCTGATATCTTCCGACAAAACGCGTCGTGAAATAAGTCAAGGCAAGCACAAGGATAAACAAGACAGCAACCGTTATAAGCTGTGCAATACCGTTTATCCCTGTCAGAAGCATGAATGTATGCACTAACCTACTACCTTTCTTACCGCCTCTAATACACGATCCTGCTGGAACGGCTTAACAATAAAATCCTTAGCACCTGACTGAATTGAATCGATAACCATCGCCTGCTGGCCCATTGCAGAGCACATGATAACTGCTGCTCCCGCATCTGCAGCCTTGATTGCCTTAAGTGCCTGAATTCCGTCCATCTCAGGCATTGTGATGTCCATGAGGACAAGATCCGGCTTAAGTTCCTGATATTTTTCAACAGCCTTAGCACCATTCTCTGCCTCGCCGACTACATTGTAGCCATTCTTTGTGAGAATGTCCTTAATCATCATTCTCATAAATGCCGCGTCATCGCAAATTAATATATTCTTTCCCATACAATTCTCCTTCTGGTAAAATTTATTCATATTTTTGTTACCATTATGCTATGTAATTAACATTTATAAAATATCTTATTATGAAATAATTGTCAATTAATAATTTCCGTAATCTTAATTCCGAAACTCTCTTCGATGACAACTACTTCACCCTTGGCAACATATTTGCCGTTAACGAGAACATCTATCGGCTCACCTGCAATCTTGTTAAGTTCAACGATTGTTCCAGGTGCAAAATCAAGTATCTCCTTAATTGACTTCTTAGTACGTCCAAGCTCCACCGTAACCTCAAGAGGTACATCCATAATGAGGTCAATATTCTCATGCTGGCCTGTAGATGACATATCTCCCGTAAAAGGCTTAAACGAAGCCGGCTGCACATTAGGCATAGGCTGCGGCTGATATCCTCCCATAACCTGTGGCTGCGGATATGGCATTGCAGGCTGCATGTATCCAGGCATCGGCTGTGCATAAGGATTCATCACAGGCTGCTGGTATGCTCCCATATCAGGCACAGGCTGCTGCATAGGCTGCGGTGCAGGTGCAGGTGCAGGAGCCGGGCTTGCTGCAGGTGCAGGAGCCGGTGCAGGCTGCGCAGATGCCGTGGCACTTGCAGTTGAATCCGATGATTCACTCGACTTCATGCCGAATATCTCATAAAGGGACTTGGCAAAATCAAACGGATATAACTGCATGATTTCACTGTCAATCAAATCTCCGATTAACATCTTAAATGAAACCTTTACAAACTTCGACTTCAGGAATTCAGGAAGCTTTCCCGTGCTCATACTCTCATTAAGATCAACAAGTTCTGCAGTTGGCGGGCTTATATCAATCTTCTTGTTGAGCATTGACGACATTGATGTCGCCGCACTTCCCATCATCTGGTTCATTGCCTCTCCGATGGCACTGAGATGAAGCTCTGTTATCGGCTCATCCGATGCTACACCCGGACCACCCATCATAAGATCTGTTATAATCTTAACATCATTTTCTTTTAATACAAGTACATTGTTGCCGTCAAGACCGTCAACATACTTTATCTGGAGAAATACACATGGTCTGTCATATGAATCTGCCAACTCACCCCACTCAACATACGAAACATTCGGTGTGGTAATGGTAACTGTCTGATTAAGCAGCATACCAAGCGTTGTTGCCGCAGAACCCATACTGATATTAGAAATTTCTCCAATGGCATCCTTCTGCTCGTCAGTAAGGACTTTATCATCATCTGCCGGTGCAGCTGTCGCAGTTGCAGCAGAATTATCTGCCCCGCCATTATCAACCCCGGCCAATAATGCATTAATTTCATCCTGTGATAACATTCCGTCCATTGTTCTCACTCCTCTTCTTTCAGTATTTGCGTAATTCTAACCGCATAATTGTCATTGGTAGAGCCGGGCATAGCTGCAAACTTCTTAATATTGCCCACATAAACATCCAATTCATCATCCACGCTTCTGTCAAGCTTTATTACATCACCGACATGAAGTTGCAGGAAGTCGTTGACAGATATGGAACTTTTACCTAAAACCGCCTTAACCGGTATCTGTGCTTTTGAAATAAGGCTCTCAATTGCCTCATTATAAGACTTATTATCCTTCTCCTGCATTGTGGAGAACCAATATTTTGTATTAAGCTTATCCATTACGGACTCTAAAACACCGAACGGCAGACAGACATTCATCAGTCCTTCAACATCACCTATTTTAACATTAATTGTGACAATTGCAATAGTTTCACTCGGTGAAATAATCTGCGCAAACTGTGAATTAGTCTCTATCCTCTCCAATCTTGGGGTTATACTGACAACATTCTGCCATGGCTCTCTCAAAAGATTTACACATATTGTAAATATTCTTTCAAGAATTACAAGCTCAATCTCCGAATATTCTCTCATCTTGTCAAGCGGTTCTCCCTCGCCTCCTAACAGTCTGTCAATAATACAGAATGCCAGGTTGCCGGAAATCTCCATAACCGCTGAGCCTTCGAGTGGTTCCATGTTGATTACGCCTAAGAGTACCGGATTGGAGAGTGCATTGGAGAACTCAGAATATATAACCGACTCCGAATTGACAACCTCGACCTGAACCGCTTTTCTCAGATATGCCGGAAGATTCGTGGAAAGCAGCCTCCCGTAATGCTCGAATATAATTTCAAGTGTTCTTAAGTGTTCCTTGGAGAACTTAGTCGGTCTCGCGAAATCGTAATTCTTTACCTGTTTTTCGTCCTTATCTTTTATCTCTTCCATGTCAAGCTCTCCGCTGTTGAGAGCCTTGAGCAGATTATCTATCTCGCTCTGCGACAGGACTTCGCCCATTTAAAGCCACCTGCCCTTCCTCTAGAATGCGTTACTGTGTTATAAAGCTTGTAAAGCTTACATCATATATAAATGTTGAATCAAACAACTGCTGAAGTCTTCCGAGAATCTCCTTGCGGATTTCCTCCTTATTGTTGATTGCCTGATCCATTGTATACTGAGTTATAACCTCAATCACAACACTGTCAATCTGGCTCATCGCAGAACTTATCGTAGCCTGCTTAGCCTTGTAATCGGCATGATCCTTGTTAAGAATAATACTCATACCGACAACTATCACATGTGCTTTTCCATCATCACCTGTCTTAAGATTGAGAGATGTGGTTGAATCACCGTTGAATGTAACGGCAACCTCCTCAAGCTTTGTGATGTCAACCGTCTCCGGCTCATCCGATGACCCCTGTATATCAAGGTCAACTATTTCACAAATCTTATTTACAAGATTGCTCGTCTTATTGATTGCAGGCATGCAGGTAAAAATCAGTAATGCCGTAAGCACCAGATTAACCACTGCAAGTGCAAGTGTAATTATTTGTAACAGACTCTTCTTCACTTTCTTTTCCTCCTGAATATGCTATTGATTATAATCACTTAAGCTGTTGTAAATCCTTATTTCAACACGTCTGTTCTGTGCCCTTCCCTCTGCCGTCGAGTTATCGGCAATCGGCTTATATTCTCCGAAGCCCGAGTGCATAAGATTATCAGGTGCAAGACCACAGTCATTTACAAGATACTCATACACCGAAAGTGCACGATATGTAGATAGCACGGCATTGCTTGTAAAAAGCGGATCGCCGATTATCGGAACATTATCCGTATGCCCCAGAATCTGAATCGTATTATCCGAATAGTCTGCAAGCACCTCCGCAACCTGTTTGAGAAGTTCTTTTGCCTCAGGCTTTAAATCAGCCTTTGCCGAATCAAACAAAAGCGACCCCTTGAGCGTAAGCTGGACATAATGTGTGGTCGTCTGAACCTCCACCGAAGAAGAAATTCCCTTGTTCTCAAGTTCTCTCTCTATATTCTCCGACATCTTCGTCGATTCCTTGAGCTGTTCTTTTTCAAGCTCAAGCTTGGCATAGGTCACCGAATCGGATTCGCCGTCCTCATTTTTTCCAAGCTCAGTATAATACTCGCTGAGCTGTGTGAGCTGGCTGGCACCGCTCGCTATGAGCACGCCCTGACCTATTCCTGTCTGTCCTCCGTTGAGAATGGAAAAGCTCTGTGCCATAGATTGTGCTATCTCCTGAAACTTCTCAGCATCAACCGTTGACGACGCAAACAAGAGCACGAAGAAGCATAGGAGCAGGTTCATCAGGTCGGAAAACGTATCTTTCCATCCGTCGGTTTTTACCGGTGCTTCGTCTTTCTTCTTTGCCATTAAGCCTCACCTGCCTGTTCAGCCGTTCCGTCATCACCGCCGAACTTGCTTCTCTCAGCCGGTGAAAGGAAGGATTTTAACTTTTCTTCAATAACTCTTGGGTTCTCACCTGCCTGAATAGACAGAAGACCTTCTATCATAACCTCTTTGAGGGTTACCTCAATCTCGTTGTTTGCGCGCAGCTTGATTGCAACAGGTGTCGCAAGCCAGTTAGCAAGAAGCGAACCGTAGAATGTTGTGATGAGTGCGATAGCCATCGCAGGTCCGATTGCTGAAGGATCACTCATGTTCTGAAGCATCTTGATAAGTCCGATAAGAGTACCTATCATTCCCCAAGCAGGTCCCATTCCCGCTAAATTCTCCCAGAATCCATATACCTTCTTATGTCTTGCCTCAAGGTTGGCAAGCTCTGTCTCGAGTATAGCTCTTACAAGGTCAGGCTCGGTTCCGTCGACGATGAGCAGGACTCCCTTCTTAAGGAAATCATCATCAAGTCCCTCGGCAGCTTCCTCGAGTGCGAGAAGTCCTTCCTTTCTTGCAAGATTGGATAATTCAATAATTTTCTTGATTGTGTCAGCGTTGTCAACCTTCTTATCCTTGAGTGCAAGTCCGAAACCCTTAAGCCCCTTCACAAAATCCGGCATCTTGTTCATCGTAAGACATGCACCGAACGCACCTCCGATGGTAATCGCAACCGAACCCGGGTCAATGAAGCTTCCGATAACGCCGAAGCCATCACCTGATATAATTCCGTACATCGTGAATCCAAAACATAAAACCAAACCAATAATTGTAGCTAAATCCACCTTTATTCACCTGCCAGTCATTATTATTTGTATATTAGGCCTCTTCCAAGGCTGTTCTTTCGATGTAAATTTTCCTCTTATAAGATAATACTAAATTTTTTATTGCTTGTCTACTTTCTTTTACTATTAATTTTTTCCCGGTTGTGAGTGTCACCACCGTGTCCGGAGTCTCTTCAATACTTTCTATCAAATCACAGTTAACGGTAAAATTAACTCCGTTTAACCTTGTCAAATCAATCATTCTCCCCCTCCAATCCATCTTTTAAAGCTCATCCTTCTTATACTTCCGAGAATAGCATCAAGCTTGCTGCTGTCAAACACCGTGCTTCCCGATTCAATCTTAAGTGCACTCTCAGGCCAAGGTGTATATTCAACATCAACACCGTATCTTTCCGCTGTCGCAAGTGCCATCTCTTTAAGGCTGTAATCTTCACCGCCTATATTGTAGACATCGTCCATGCATCCGTCCGAAAAGCTTCCTTCTGCAATCGTCCTGCATAAATCTCCGATGTATGTCAGTGTTCTTCTGACCTCTCCGTCTCCATACAGCGAGATATTCTCACCCGCTGCCGCCTTTCCTATGAAAAACTCTGCTGTTCCGTAAGAGCTCACGCCTTTTAAAAGACTTCCGTAAGGAACGCATATTCTGAAAATACAATAATGTATCCCAAATACCTCGTGATACATTTTAAGGTACTGTTCACAGGCAAACTTATTCACGGCGTACACTGTCTTCATTTCCTTCTCGGCATCCTCTGAAAGAATTTCATCTTTCCCCTTATATACAAGCCTCGTGGAAGGGAATACAAGCTTTGCCGTCGAACCTGCCTTTCTCATGGCATTTAATACATTGAGAAGTCCAAGCTCATTTACCTTTATAAAGCTTTCAGGCTCGTCAAACCCCACATACGTTCCGGTTCTTCCGGTAAAAAGAATCACCGCATCCACATCATATCTCACGGTTTCGATTGAATCGCTGCTCATAATATCAATAGGAGCATAGCCTGAATGTCCATCCTTATGCGTCTCCTCCCTGTCATATAAATACATCTTTATCTGTGCATCACTGTCTGCAATGCTCTGTATAAGATTTCTTGCTATATAACTGTTGGCTCCGATAATGGTGACTGACTTCATGGCCTGCTCCTAAATAATATTATTTAATTCTGTTATCTCTTAAGATTTATAAGTTCCTCAAGCATTGTATCCGATACCGTGATGATACGTGAGTTAGCCTGGAAACCTCTCTGTGTTGTAATCATGTCCGTGAACTGTCCGGCAAGGTCTACATTTGACATCTCAACATACCCCGGTGCGAAAGAACCGCCGTCGGAAGTTACGTCCTGACCGATGCCATCGAATTCACCTGAGTTCATGGTCGCTGAATACAGGTTAGAACCTGCTTTCTCAAGACCTGCAAGATTCGTGAAGGTTGCTACGACAATCTGTCCGAGTGTCTTAGATGCACCGTTATCATAGCTTGCAATAATCTTACCGTCTGTCTGAATGCTTACGGATGTCATCTTACCTGCTGCAAGACCTGCATTCTGTCCGTCAGCATCGCCCTTCTTAGGCACAAGAGATGTATCCTTACCAAAGCATGTAACCTGCGAAATATCAACAGTAATGTTCTGGTCAAACGAATTACCCAGACCTGTAACGGTGAGTGTAAGCGGATTACCTGTATCAAGACTTCCGTCTGCGCTGTTAAATTTAATGTTGACATTGTTAATAACCGCCTGAAGCTGAGCATCGGTCAGTCCCATATCCGTTCCGTTACATGTCATTGCCGTACATGTAATATTGTAGCTGTACGGATCCGCAGCATCCTGACTGATTGAGAGCGTTGCTCTGTACTCGTAGCCGAGATTATCATAAAAGCTTACGTTGGTTGAGATTTTTCCGCCTGTGGCTGAGAAGCTCTCGTCCTCCTTGTTAATATTACCTGTTATTGTGGTCTTTGTAGTCTGCGCAGGATTGGTATATGTATTTTCTGCCGTGTAGATTGAAAGCGGCTTAACTGTTGCTCTCTGAATATTGCCATTGGCATCAGGAAGCCATCCCATTACACTGTAACCTGCACTAGTGACAAGATTACCGGAGGCATCTGTCGTAAAGTTACCTGCTCTTGTGAAGAAATTCTGTGTACCGTCGTTTACAATGAACATTGAATCTCCCTTAATCATAAGGTCGAACGGGTTGTTGGTTGCCTGTGAACCGCCTGAATCCGATACGGATGTGCTCATGGCTGCGACCTTAGAGCCAAGACCTATCTGCATTGCGTTCGTACCGCCTCGTCCTGTTGAAGCGTTAGGACCTGACGCACTCTGTGTTGTCTGGTATAATACATCACTGAAGGATACGGACTGTGCCTTATATCCGACAGTATTTACATTAGCGATATTGTTACCAATAACGTCCATCTTGGTCTGATGTGTCTTAAGACCTGCCACACCAGAGAAAAGTGATCTCATCATAGTAATTGTTCCTCCTGATTATGGAACCGTGTCGGACTTCTCGATCATTCAAAGTCCTCGACCTCCTCATCGGTCCGGTCTATATTATCACTGCTCCATCAATATTAGTATAGATATTGTCAGCATCACTGCTCTGTTCCATTGCCGTAATCACCGTGTTGCTTTTGGTGTTTACAATGAAAGAAAGGCTGTCCATTATAACAAGTGATTCCCTGATGCCCTTATCGGATGCTTTCTTTGCTCCGTCCTGAAGTCTTGCCATCTGGTCGTCGGACAATGTTATATTTCTCTGCCTCAAGCGCTCGCCGGCATGCTTTGAAAATTTAAGACTGCCATCCGTGGTAGTGTCTTTACTATTCTGCCACTCCTGTCTCAACATATCCTCAAAGGATATTGTCTGCGAAACGGCCGCATCCTTGCTTTCTTTCGTCTTTTGAATCAGATATTGACCCGTGATCTGTTCAATGGAGGAATAAACATTGTTTTTAATCTCCATATTCGCTCCTTTAACTTGAACCGCCTACTTTTTATCGGTGCTGTCTGAACCACTGCCTGTTGAACTGCCGCCTGTAAGCTCCTTGTAGTAATCCTCATCAACAACTGAGTACAAATCATCAATATTGTAGAGATAACCACCGATTGAGAGATATGTACCATCCTCACGAATCTCAACCGTCTGTACCTTACCGCTTGTGTATTTTGTCTCACCGGTGCTGTCCGTCGTAGCCATGATAACATATTTCCCGACAAGATTCTGTGCCTGTCCTGTCTGCATAGACTCCGACATCTTCTGAAGCTCCTCAATCTGCGAGAAAGTAGCCATCTGTGATACCCACTCCGTGTTGGTTGTAGGCTCAAGCGGATCCTGATACTGCATCTCAGCTACAAGAATCTGCAAAAACTGATCCTTACCCATCGTGGAAGTACCCTTTGTATTTTCTGACAGGTTATCAGGTGTTGTATTAGCATAAACTTTGCCGTTAACTATCTGTGCACTTATTGCCATCGTTGTTCTCCTTTCCTCCCGCATAGGCGGAATTATTATTAATTATTATGCCATATAATCAATGCTTCTTCCGGTCGCTCTCATCATCTCGACTGCGAGATTCTCGTCATCCGTTAATTCATCATCGCCTATCAATGCATTAATCTCATCAAGCGTGAGCCTTCTTGTCTGTCTGTGGCTGCCATCATTCTCACTGCCTGCGTTATCATCTCTTCCTTCGAGATTCTTTCCTGTCTCAAAGCCGTGGCTCTGAACCGTTACCTCAACCGCTTCAACCTTAAGTCCCTGCTGTTCAAAGCTTTCCTTGAGCATCACAAGCTGATTCTCAATCACATTCTTGACCGCCTCGTCCTGCGCGGCAATCTGTGCTGTTATAATGCCGTCCTTAGCCGCAACGACAAGATTAACCTTTCCGAGACTCTCCGGATGAAGCTGCAATTCCATCTCCGTCGAAGTGCTGTTTACATTGACCTTAACCGCATCGATTATCTGTCTTACAATCTCCTCCGGGCTCACATTGTATCCCTCAAATGCACTCTCAGCATTAATTGAATTGTCAACATTGCTTATGAGCGTCTCAAGGAACTGTCCCGACAGGCTCTCACTTCCATTGCCCGTCATCTGAGAACCCGTATTGTTATCGGAAGTCAATGTAATCTTCTCCTCAAGAGTTCCCGTTGTCGGCTGATTGACATTCTGAGCATTGTCCCCAGACTCTGTCTTCTGTTCCATGCCCGCATCTGCCGTGGTCTGTCTGTTGTTTACCGTGTTCTGTACAGTATTTTCCATAACAGGCTCATTGAGCATTCCGTCCTGCATATTCACTGCAGAAGCGTTGCCGGCAGGACTTGTTTTTTCATCAACATCAGCATTGTTCTGTACTGTGACAAAGTCCTTGAGCATATCCGTAAGTTCTTCAGCCGATACACCAAGCTCATCTGAAGCATTGCTTATCAGATTCTTAATCCCGATTCCAAGCTCCGAGTAAGCCTGTGATACGCTGCTGTCAGTCAGGAGCTTCATTGAATCACCGGCGGCAAGGTTATCTGCCACAAAATCAGCGAGATTACTCGGATTCAGCAAATCGGTTATGCACATTCCGCTCTCTGCAAGCATCTTCTCAAGTTCTTCATCGGTCACATCAAGCACTGCACATACCACCGCCCTAATGTCACTTGTTAACGCCTTGAGGTCACTTGTCATAACAGATTCGTCAACAGCAGTTCCATCACCGGTATGTCTTGCGCCTCTTACAATGTACTCAACCTGCGAGCGACGGTTAGACATTTTTTCCTGAATACCCTGAGTGTCCTGACTTTTTACGGCGTTCACTGCATTAGAAGCAGTTTTAATCGACTGCTTCATCATATTGCCGAAAGCATCCGTTGCCTTGGTAACATTCTGTGCTGCGATATTGTACAGACTTCCATTTTTCGACACGGAAGACAAATTCTGAATATTCGTGTCAGCTGCCATGTCCCATATCCTCCTTTCTACGATATTCTGTGCTGTGTGTCACAGCTTTATAGTCAACCGGATAACCGGATAACTATCTTGGTGCATTGCTTCCGTCGTGCGTGCCGTCCGGATTTCCTACAGGATTCTTACCCTGACTCTCCTGTATTCTGTTCTCGCGATACTCCTCCATGGTATATGGCGACGGATACATGAGAAGTGTTATCTTTGCGGCATAGGTTGAAGTCATATTCTGTAATATGTCTGCCGCCTTTGCCGCGCTCATGCTTGCAAGTATCGAGGCAACCTTCTCCTCATCTCCGGTCATTTCCTCTAAAATTGAAGCAGCCTGAGCAGCCTTCATTTTGGAATATGTAGCTGCAAGGTCGGTTATAATCTGACTGCTTGCCTGTTTTTCAAGTACCTGCTGATATATGACTGCCGCATTCTCCGGGTCAATACTCTCATACCATGTCTTATATGTCTCCGGGTCTGCTGCGTAGTTGCCTGTGTAATCGTTGCCGAATACAACCTGCTCATCGAACTGCCTCTTAAGCTCCTCATAGTTCTTCTGATATGTCTCAAAAGGAGTTAGTCTTGCGACCTCTGATGTAAGGTTTGCTATTGTCTCCGCATCCGTTGCCGCAGCCTCATTGAGTGCAAGATTTTCATTTTCAAGCTCTTCTATCCGTGCAATTGCCTCCGAGAGGGTCGTGTACGGATACTTGCTGTCCATTCCGATTTCCTCATTGCTTGCATCAGGAAGTATCTTGTTAATAACCGGAACATCCTTGAGCACAGGTCTTAACACCTTACTTCCGAATCCTCCTACATCAAGCTTGACAAGCAGAACAAATATGGCAAGCCAGATTAAAATAATCAGCACCGTAACAAGAATTATCACAAGCTTATTGGATTTTTTTTCTTCCTCCTGTTCATCTAATAAGTCATCAAGTTCTTCTGCCATACTATTCCTCCTGTTCAAATCGGAAGCTTACGAGCTCATCTATTTCCTTTTTCTCCTGGTCATTGAGTTCCTGAAGAAATTCTTCGTATGCTTTTTCTCTGAGTTTTTCCTGAATCTTTCGCTCCTTCATAATCTCTCCGAGACGCTTTTGCGCCGCCTCAAGGTTAAGCGAAGCTACCTTAACCTCCACAAGCTGTTTCTTTATCATATTCTTCGACAGCTCTATGGCATTCTTACATATATTAATCTGTCTGACATCAATGCTGCCGGAAAGCTGCTGTCTGTATGCATCCTCATACGCCTTCTTCTGAGCAAACAGCCCGTCAAGCTTCTCCTCCTCCTTGTTAAGTCTCATTCTTGCAACCGCATAGGAGTTCTTAGCCTGTATTTCAAGCTTATTTTTAATGTCTAATATGTTCTGCATTCTATATACGAACTTAGCCATTACAATGCATCTCCCGACATACCGTCATGTTCCGAAATTATCAAAATTTCAAAATCAATGATTATTTAAAAATATCATTGAGAAGCTTAATTTCATCTTCAAATTCATATTTGTCATCAACGCCCTGTAAAAGATAGTTATTGACGGCATCATGCTTCTCAATGGCGTAATCAATTTCCTTGTTGGAGCCGTTTTTGTATGCTCCGATATTTATAAGGTCTTCTGCCTCCGTGTAGGTTGCAAGTACATTCTTAAGTCTGCCTGCAACAGCTTTATGCTCCTTATCGACAATCTGGCTCATTACTCGAGATATGCTCATGAGTACATCTATAGCCGGATAATGGTTCTTATTGGCAAGCTTACGGTTAAGCATTATATGACCATCGAGAATACTTCGCGCTGTATCGGTGATAGGTTCGTTGAAATCGTCTCCGTCTACAAGCACCGTGTACAGACCCGTAATTGAGCCCTTGCTGCTCATTCCGGCTCGCTCAAGGAGCTTCGGCAGCTCACTGTACACGCTTGGGGGATATCCTCTTGTTACCGGAGGTTCACCCGATGCAAGACCAATCTCTCTCTGTGCCATGGAGAAACGCGTGAGTGAATCCATCATGAGAAGCACATCTTTTCCCTGATCCCTGAAATACTCCGCAATCGCCGTAGCTGTCTTTGCAGCCTTATTACGAATGAGTGCCGGCTTGTCCGAGGTTGCAACAACGAGAACGCTTCTCTTCATTCCTTCCTCTCCGAGGTCGCGCTCTATGAATTCCCTTACTTCCCTTCCTCGCTCTCCGATAAGGGCAATTACATTGATATCCGCCTTAGTGTTTCTGGCGAACATACCCAAAAGTGTACTCTTTCCGACACCGCTTCCTGCAAATATTCCGATTCGCTGTCCCTTTCCTACTGTTATAAGACCGTCAACAGCCTTAACCCCCAGCGGAAGAACCTCTGAAATAATCTCTCGCTCCATCGGATCCGGCGGTGCAGCCTCACATGGATACTCATCCGTATAATTAAAGCTGCTTCCGTCTGTAGGATTGCCAAGTCCGTCAAGTGACTTGCCGAGAAGCTCCGGTCCGACCTTAATCATAAGCGGTTTTCCCGTATTCTCGACTATGCAGCCCGGTGCAATTCCCTCTACCGATTCAAAAGGCATCAAAAGTATTCTTTTTTCCTTGAATCCGACAACCTCGGCATATATTGCCTTGTCGGGATTGTCCCTCGGAATTATTCTGCACAAGTCGTTCAGCTTAGCGTCAGGTCCCGCTGACTCAATGCTGAGTCCGACAACCTTAGTTACGCGTCCAAGCTTTCTGTAGTACGACTTATCTGCCAGTCTTGTATATTTTTCCAAATCTATATCTGCAAGCACCGTATGCACTCTCCTACCGGATTTATTTTACTTCTTATCAGTTCCCATACAGCTTAGGAGTCTTATATCCTTAATAAGATTATCAAGCTGCACGTCAAGACTGCAGTCAAACACTCCTGCATCCGTCTCAATCAGGCATTCATTTCTCTTAAGAGCCGAGTCCTCGGTAATCTCAATCTGTGTATCCTTAGAAACCGCACCGCTTATCATGTGCTGATTGCTTATGGCAAATCTGTAATCCTCAGGTGAAACATGTATTATGAATTCCCTGCTGATATCCGTATTGTTCATGACAGAATTGATAAGACAGATAATCATATCCTTTTTATCCTCTGCCATCGTATGAGTAACCTTAGAAAACACCTTAAGAAGCGTATCGACAAGCTCAGGTTCTATCTCAGACATCTTATTCCTGTACTCTGTCTCAAGCTCGTTCTTCTTATTCTCATACTCAGTCTCAAGCTCCTTGATACGCTTTTCAACATCGGCGGAGCCATTCTTTAATCCCTGCTCATATCCCTCATCTTTGGCGGCATTTATAAAATATTCTGCCTCCCTGTGAGCCTGATTTATGATACTGTCAGCTTCATTTCTGGCAGCCTCAAGTATCTCCTCAGTCTGAACATTAATCTCCTCCTGTGTGGCAGCTTCCTCATCGGGCTCAGGCAACTCTTCAACGACCTGGGCGCTGAGTCCGCTCACGAACCCGTCAGCATCAGGTTCTCCCGGTGTGATGAAAGATGCAGCCTTGATGTTCTTCTTAATGCTGCTTATCTTATCCATCACCTTCTGGTTGGAATCTATAACAAAATCGTCGGAATCTTTTACAACAAAGCTGTTGTATTTAAGCAGATTAGACAACAATCTCGTCACCTCCGCCTCTTGCAATTACAATCTCACCTGCATCCTCAAGCTTTCTGATATTATTGACAATCTTCTGCTGAGCATCCTCGACATCCTTAAGACGTACAGGTCCCATGAAGTCCATATCCTCTTTAATCATAGCAGCAAGACGCTTTGAAAGGTTCCTGAAGATAACATTCTGAACTTCCTCATTTGCATTCTTAAGAGCGACAGCGATATCGTTGTTATCAATATCACGCAGCACTCTCTGTATTGCTCTGTCGTCGAGAGAAAGAATATCCTCGAATACGAACATCTTCTTTCTGATCTCGTCTGCAAGCTCCGGATCCTCCACTTCGAGAGTCTCCACGATGTGTTTCTCCGTTCCTCTGTCAACAGCATTGAGTATCTCAACGATAGCATCAACACCGCCGACGATTGTGTAATCCTGATTAACAAGCGAAGCAAGCTTGCGCTCTAATACGCCCTCCACTTCCTTTATGACATCCGGTGAAGTTCTGTCCATCTGGGCTATTCTCTTAGCTACATCTGCCTGTTTCTCAGGAGGCAGTGCCGAGATAACCATGGATGACTGTGCCGGTGAAAGATACGATAATATAAGAGCAATTGTCTGTGGATGCTCATCCTGTATAAAGTTGAGAAGCTGTGCAGGATCCGTCTTTCTTACGAACTCGAAAGGACGTACCTGAAGACTTGCGGTAAGCTTGCCGATAACCTCCTTGGCACGGTCTGAACCAAGTGCCTTCTCGAGCAAGTCCTTGGCATACCCGATACCGCCCTCCGCGATATACTGCTGTGCAAGACACACCTCATAAAATTCATTGAGAACTTCTTCCTTCGTTCCCGGTGATACACTATTGGTATTGGCAATCTCAAGAGTAAGCTGCTCTATCTCATCGTCGTGCAGATGTTTAAAAATCTGCGACGACATTTCAGGTCCTAATGCAATCAACAGAACCGCCGCCTTCTGAATACCATCTAATCCGCTTTTCTTCGCCATATTGTCTCCATTCCGAAGCGCCGTATAAGTGCGCCTCCGTTAATCCCAGCCCTCGTTGAGCCAGTTTCTGAGAAGCATTGCAACTGCTTCCGGATTTTCCTGTACAAATTTTTCGATAGCCTTGCGCGCCTCCGACTTGTCCTGAAGATCGATATCCTCAAGCGGAGCCTGCTTCTCACGTGTAGATGCAAGCATATCCTCGACAGAGAGTTCCGGCTCTGTCTCCTCCACGGTGACAGGTCTTGCACTTCGGAATACCACAAACACAAGAAGTGCAACTATGAGAACCGCAAGTACAATCTGTATAATGAATGAGACAGGTGTACTGCTCTTTTCCGTCTCCAAGAACACATATTTCATATTCGCCGATATTGCAATATTGCCCGCAGCAATTCCCGTACCGTTGGCTATAAGCTGTGCCAAATCGTCTTCAACATCTATTGACACCGGTGCACTGTTGGCGAGCTTGTATTCTTCATAAGTCATATCGCCGAGCAGTCCCTGTGCCGTCAGGTCAGCTTCCGACACAACTTCGTATCTTGTAAGAATAATTGCAAGGCTTGACTGGTCAAGTTCAAGCGATAATGCCGCTTTCTTCGTATCCGTGTATGTGCTGTTCTGCAGCCAGTCATACTGTCTGAGTGAATATTCTCCGCTGGTTGTGGTGCCGTTGGTCAGATCATAGCCTGTGTCATCATCATTCGACTCGGTTCCTGCCACTCCGCCCGAACCGGTTCCGTTGGTTGAATCCACCTCATAGCTTGTGCTCTTAAGACCTTCCTCCGAGCCTGTAGGAACTGTATATTCCTGCACAATCTGATTAACCACGTCCGCATTGAACTTGAGGTTAGCCATAACCTCAGCGTCAGAGTAATTCTGTGTGGCGAGGGCAAGCTTTTTAACTCCTGCCTCCATATTGGTCTGTACCTGTTTCTGGTACTTGTACTGAACAGACAGGCTTGAGGATGCTGATGTTGCATCCGTTATTCCCGAATAGAGAAGCTGTCCCTTATCATCTAACACAACAACATTGTTGGTGTTGCTGTTTCCTACATTATTGGCAAGCAAAAGACCTATGGCCTCTGCCGTTGCCTCATCAATAGTCTTTGTTGTCACAAGAACCGCATTTATGTATGCATCCTGATTTTCCTGAAAAATTGAAGTTGCATTCTTAAAGTCGATGCTTACCTGCGCACTCTTGATGCCGTCAATCTTTGAAAGCTGGTCTGCGAACTTCTTCTCGAGATAATCCTTATACAGTTTTTCCTTATCATCCTGTGTCTGCGAAAATCCGCCGCTCAGGGCATCGCTCAGAGAATAACCGCTTGACGATATATTGTTAGAGCCAAGCACAAGCTGTGCCTCCACCTCATCATTCTTATCAATTATAATCTCAAAATCGGAACCTACCGTACACGATATGTTATTGCTTGTGAGAAGTTCACGTACCTCAGTGGCCTCCGAAGCCGTTGAACAATAACGCACAACCACCGTCTGCGGTTGTGCAAGTACTATTCCCAATATAACAAGTGCAATAATCGCAACCAGCACAGAGGAAATAAATATCGTCTTCTGTTTTTTATTGTATTTATTCCAAAATTCCTTTATCTTTTCAAGGTATTTCTTAACTATATCCGGCATATGTGCTCTCCTGTATCACTTGGTATCTCTTAATTATTAAATCTGCATCTGCATAATCTCTTTATATGCATCCAGAATTCCATTCTTGATTGCAACAGTGTACTGAAGTGCTATATTAGCCTTCTCCTCAATTATGCTGAGTTCATGTGTGCTTGTAAGCTTGCCCATCGCATAATCAATCTCCGCCTGCTGTGCCTGCTGTATGTATCCGTTAGTTCCGGAAATCAGATTGACCGCTGCCTGATACAGCTCGTCAAAGGTTCCTGTATCCTGCGTCTTCGTGGTCTTATTATCTGTAATGGACTTGGTAATATAATCTCCGGATACACCGGATAATATATTGACTGATGACATATATATCCCTCACTTTTTATTTATAAATTATAAACATTACTGCCCTATCTGAAGTCCCTTAGCTGCCATGCTCTTAGATGCCTCAAACGCTGTAGCGTTCGCCTCGTATGAGCGGGACGCATCTATCAGGTCAGTCATCTCGGTGATGATATTTACATTGGGATATGTGACATATCCGTTCTCATCAGCATCAGGATGTGACGGATCATACACAAGCTCCATCGGTGTGTCGGTGTCATTGACAATGGCTGTAGCCTTGACGCCGTTGCCTACGCCGCTTCTTGTGGCATCAAAAATCTCGCTGAAGGTCTTAATGCCATAGTTGTTGCCTTTTTCCGCAAGGACAACATTCTTGCGCACATAAGCTCCGCCCTCATCCGTTCTTGTAGTCTTAACATTGGCGATGTTCTCCGATATAACATCCATTCTGAGTCTCTGTGCCGTCATTCCCGACGAAGCAATATTAAATGAACTGAATAATGCCATTATTATGTCCTCCCGTTATTCCTACTTAGCCAGAACAGCCTTCATTCTCTCGAACTCGCTGTTAAGACCTTCTATAATTCCGTCATACATAAGCTGGTTAGAAGCAAGCTCTGCCTCCTCAGTATCAATGTCGACGTTGTTTCCGTCAAGTCTCGTCGACAGCTCAGCATTATCCGTATATACATACGGCTGTAATCTCTTATAATCAACATTGGCAACCTTTTGGTCAAGAGTGGAGCTTGTCTTTCCCTGTCTTGCAATCTCGTTCTGTAACAGTGACTCGAACTTCATATCCTGTCTCTTGTATCCAGGTGTATCAACATTAGCAATGTTGTTATTCAATATCTCATTTCTTGTCCAAGCTGCATCAGCCGCAGACGTAAGCACATTAACATATCCAAACGCACCTGATTCGAACATTGTCATTCTCCTTTATGATAACCTATTTATTATAATACAACTCTAAACATACCCATCTAATAATTATAAGTCATCCTGTAAAAATTACAAGAGTTTTTTTACAAGAAGTTACACACTTTTACAAAATATGCCATTTCTTAGCCGCCACTCATCCTACATATTGTGCCGATATAAAATTCATAAGCAGAACATGCGCCGGCGTACCCAAACGCACAGCGCATGTTCTGCTTATAACTGTAAAATATCCTACTGATTCTTTAAATCAATTTTCTTAAGCTCGTCAAACACAACATCATTGAGAACCTTGATATATGTCCCCTTCATTCCTGATGACCTTGACTCAATGACTCCGGCACTCTCGAACTTTCTTAAGGCATTGACGATGACCGAGCGTGTGATTCCGACCCTGTCCGCAATCTTGCTTGCGACAAGTATTCCCTCATTGCCGTCTAACTCCTCAAATATATGCTTAATTGCCTCCAGCTCCGAGAACGAGAGTGTGCTGATAGCCGACTTTACAATATGAACCTTTCTTGTCTCCTCTGCATTCTCCTCATTCACGGAACGCATCATCTCCAGTCCTACAACCGTGGTTCCGTACTCGCAAAGAATAATATCATCTATGTCATACTGGCTGTCACACTTGTACATGAAAAGTGTACCAAGCCGCTCACCCGCAATGTCTATCGGTGCGATAATTGCCTGATACTTTCTGGCATCGCCTCTTCCGAAGCCCAATGTCTCAAGATTAACATTTTCCTTAGTGGAAAGGACACTCAGCAAGCGTTCATTGAGCATATGATCTATAAACTCACCGACCTCATCATCAATCAACTCTTTAATCTCTTCCACTCCATCACACAAGCTGCTTCCCAATACCTTACCCTTCTTGCTGATAACAAGTGTATTAGACATTAATATCTCGCTTAAGACCTCACAAATGTCGTTGAATACAACCTTATGTGAATTGTTATTGTGCAGAAGCTTGTTGATTTTTCTTGTCTTGTCAAGTAACTGAACGCTCATCCGTGCAACCACCCTTTCCAATTAAATAAAAAACTTAGCAAATAGAATTAATCTTCTACTTGCTAAGTTTAGCATAAATATTTTGAATATACAATAGTTTTTGTATACTTTTTTGTGAATAGTCTGAATAATTATCATAATTCTTAATATTCATTCAATACGGTTATTATTTACATATATAACAACTGTGATTCCTCCGTTCTCCGAACTTTCTAAATCACATATCCGCATTTTTCATCGGCACATACGAGCTTATTGCCCTTCTCAACCATATAACCTCCGCACTCAGGGCACTTCTTGTCCGACGGCTTCTGCCATGACATAAAGTCGCACTCAGGAAATCCCTCACAGCCGTAATATCTTCTGCCCTTCTTAGTCTTGCGGATAACTATGTCCTTGCCGCACTTAGGACAGGCAACGCCTATCTTCTCAAGATACGGCTTCGTGTTACGGCATTCAGGGAAGCCCGGACAGGCAAGGAATTTGCCATGCGGACCATACTTGATTACCATCATTCTTCCGCATACGTCGCATGGAATGTCAGTCACCTCATCCTCAATCTTGACCTCCTCAAGCTCCTTCTCTGCATTCTTAACCGCCTCATCAAGGTCAGGATAGAAGTTGCTCACAACCGTCTTCCACTGTATGCTGCCATCGGCAACACCATCGAGAAGCGACTCCATATTCGCCGTAAAATTGACATCCACAATGACCGGGAATGCCTTCATCATGATTGAATTGACCGCCTCACCAAGCTCCGTCACATACAGATTCTTGTTTTCCTTGGCAACATATCTTCTATTAATTATGGTAGTAATTGTAGGTGCATAGGTACTTGGCCTTCCGATTCCGAGTTCCTCAAGGGTTCTTACCAGAGTCGCCTCCGTATAATGTGCAGGAGGCTGTGTGAAATGCTGTCTGCTCTCAACATTCTCAAGCGTAATTGTACTCTCAGTGCTTAATCCGCCGACCATGGAATTGTTCTCTTCCTTCTCGTCGTCAGCCTCAGCATAGACCGACATAAATCCGTCAAACACAAGCCTTGATGCCGATGCGGAAAATCTGTGTCCGGAAACATCAATCTTTGCGGTTGTCGTCTCATACCTGGCAGGCTGCATACGGCTTGCAACAAATCTCTTCCATATAAGCTGATAGAGACGGAACTGGTCTCTTGATAGCGACTCTTTGACCTTCACCGGAAGAAGCTCTATATCCGTAGGTCTTATCGCCTCATGTGCATCCTGTATCTTCTTTGCGTTCTCCTTCTTGTTATCCATCGGAGAATAATAATCAACGCCGTAATTGTTCTTAATATATTCTCTTGCAGCTAAGTCCGCCTCCGCAGCGACACGGGTGGAATCCGTTCTTAAATAGGTTATGATACCTATCGTTCCCTGTCCCTCAACGTCAACTCCTTCATATAGCTGCTGTGCTATCCTCATTGTCTTCTGAGTTGAAAAATTGAGTGTCTTGGCTGCCTCCTGCTGAAGCGTACTGGTTGTAAAAGGCAGCGGAGCCTTTCTGATTCGCTCGCTCTTTTTAACTTCTGCAATCCTAGCTTCGCCGGTCTTAAGTCCTGCAAGTACCGCATCCTTCTCAGCCTCGCTGTGTATATCCGCATTGCCGTTCTCATCGCCCATGTACTTTGCAGTCAGAAGCTTTTTCTCTCCCTTAACCTTGAACACTCCATCGATCGTCCAGTACTCCTCAGGAATAAATGCATTAATCTCAGCTTCGCGGTCACATATAATCCTGAGTGCAACAGACTGAACGCGTCCGGCGCTGAGCCCTCTCTTGACCTTTTCCCACAGAACGGGGCTTATACGATAACCCACCATACGGTCAAGTATTCTTCTTGACTGCTGTGCATCGACAAGATTCATGTCAAGCTTTCTCGGCTCCTTTATCGAAGCCTTTACCGCATTCTTGGTAATCTCGTTAAAGCTTATTCTGTTGATGTCCTTGTCCTCAAGCTTGAGTGCCTGTGCAAGATGCCATGAAATGGCTTCTCCCTCGCGGTCGGGGTCGGTCGCAAGATAAACCTTGTCCGCTTTCTTCACCTCACGGCGCAGATGTGCAAGTATATCTCCCTTACCTCTTATTGTTATATATTTTGGTTCAAAGTCATGTTCCGTATCGATTCCGAGCGTGCTCTTAGGCAGGTCACGCACATGTCCCTGTGATGCAACCACTTCATAATTAGAGCCGAGAAACTTCTTGATAGTCTTAACCTTTGCCGGAGACTCAACGATTACAAGATATTTTGCCATGACAACTCCTCCACTTTCTATTTTCCACGCACATACATGCCGCCGGTTCTTTTTGCAAGACCTGCCAGCTCAAGTCTGACAAGACAGCCCGATACAACCTCCGGCGAGAGCTTACTTTCACGAATTAAATCGTCAATGCCCTGTGGGTTAAAATCTAGATGACTATACAACATTTTCTCTGTGTTTGCAAGTTCAATTTGATTTTTTTCTTTTTTTACCTCGAATTTATCCTGCTCCTTCAGGCTTATTCCCAGCTCGAAAAAAATATCTTCCATGCCTGTTATTACGGCTGCTCCCTCCCTGATAAGCCCATTACAGCCTGCACTCAGGCTGTCCGTGACACGTCCCGGAAGTGCCATGACGGTGCGCCCCTGTTCCATGGCATGGTCCGCCGTTATAAGCGAACCGCTCTTCTTTCCCGCCTCAAGCACCAGCACCACATCCGAAAGTCCGCTTATGATTCTGTTTCTCATGGGGAAAAATCCCGGCACGGGTTTCATATCCGGCGGATATTCGGATATAATTCCTCCACCGCGCTCAATTATCTCGTCGTAGGTAAATCTGTTCTCGGGCGGATAACAATAATTGATTCCGCTTCCGAACACGGCAAATGTCCTTCCGTCAGCCGCGCTCAGGCACCCTGTGTGTGCCGCCGTATCAATTCCTCTTGCAAAACCACTAACGATCTGTACATCGTTTACCGCCAGCGCATGTGCGATGTCCTTTGCCATCCTCCTGCCGTATTCGCTGCATGCGCGTGCTCCGACCATGGCAGCGGTATGCTTATTTTTATCAGGCAGTGAGCCTTTGTAGTAGAGTATGTACGGCACATCAAAAATATCCCTGAGTTTTTCGGGATAATCCGCAGAATCAACAGACACCATCCTGACATCCGAGTGCAGAATTTTCTCATATTCAATATCTGCCTTTTTTCTTAGATCTTCATCAAGCAGTGTCCTCACTGTCGTCTGTATCCCCGCCTTCGTGTCGGTCATCCCCGCTTCCTCAAATATTTTTACAAGCTTTTCATCCGCCTTTTCTTTTCCTATATTCTTTTCAAGCTCATACAATTCAACTATATTGTCAAACGCCGACCTGAGTATCTCTATTCTTTTTCTCCCTATTCCGGGAAGATTTGTAAGCCTGTACCATTCCTTCATGCCCGCTCTCCCATACTCCTCAAGGCGTGCTTCATACTCCGCCGCACTTTTCATCACTGTTCATCCCCCTTATCCTTTACTCTGTAGCTCAACGCCTCAAGTATATGCTCCTGCGCTATCATCTCCGCCCCGTCAATGTCCGCAAGTGTCCTTGCGACCTTCAATAATTTATGGTACGCTCGTGCACTCAGTCCATAATGCTCATACGCCTCCCTGACGAGCTTCTCCGATCCGGCATCCAGCACACAGTATTTTTTTATCTCATCATTGGTCATTCGTCCATTGCTTCTGCCCTCACCAAGCCTGTCCGACTGAATGCTCCACACGCGTTCTACAATCTCTCTCATATCCCGGCTTGAACAGCCCCGCTTTTTTTCTTTTGCACGCCCTGTAAGCTCATCATAATTTACCCGCTGAAGCACAACTGATATATCTATTCTGTCAAGAATCGGCCTGCTTATTCTCCCGTAATGCCTGTTCACCTCCCAGGCCGTGCACCGGCACCTTGTCCTGTCAGGATAGAACCCGCACGCGCAGGGGTTCATCGCTGCCACCAGCATAAAATCAGCCGGCAGCTCATACGAACCGCTGACGCGGTTAATCATTATTTTTCCGCTCTCCAGAGGCTCTCTCAGTTGTTCTATCACTCTCGTATCATAACGTGTAAGCTCGTCCAGAAAAAGCACGCCCTTTGAGGCAAGGGACACCTCGCCGGGTTCAATAGTCCGCCCTCCACCTGCAAGTGCCGCCGTTGTGATGGAATGATGCGGTGCCCGAAAGGGTCTTATGCCCATGTTCCCACCGTCACCAAGCTTACCCGCAATGCTGTAAAGACAAGCAAGCTCAAGTCTCTCCTGCTCCGACATCTCAGGCATTATTGTAGGAATCCGTGAAGCAAGCATAGTCTTTCCTGCGCCGGGAGGTCCCATAAGCAGTATATTATGCCTTCCTGCAGCAGCCGTAAGAATCGCCTTTTTCGCATAATCCTGACCTGAAATATCCGAATAGTCAAGTCTGCTTTCGTCTTTTTTCCTATTTATATCCGCTCTCTTTGGCATTATTATTCCAAATTCGGAGCCGGCAAGCTGTGACAGATGCTCAACAGGAGTTATCTCAATATCCGAAACCATTGAAGCCTCTTCATAGTTATCTGCCGGAACAACACAGCCTATATAGCCTGCCTTATATGCCGCAAGCACAATCGGCAGCACCCCGCGCACCCCTATAACGCTCCCGTCAAGCCCCAGTTCTCCGACAACGATTCTGCCATTAAGCTTCTCCTCATCTACAATGCCAATCTCCTCAAGAATGGCACAGGCTACCGCAAGGTCAAAGCCGCTGCCTTCCTTGCGCATGGCAGCCGGTGCAATATTAATTGTCACCCGCCCCTGCGGAAAAGGAAACCCGCACTTCTTTATCGCCACTCTTATCCTCTCTCTTCCATCCTTTACCGAAACCGACAGATTTCCTGTCATCTCTATATCCGGAAGTCCTCCCGACACATCAGCCTCAACTTCAAGAAGCGATGCCCCCGCTGCCGTAACCATAGCACATCCGACTTTACTGACCATACGCATGTCCTCCATATAAAATTATAAAATGTTCCATATTACAGTGGAAATAAAAGCATGAACTTCTGATTAAATGAACCGCCGGGACCATCCTCGGCAGAATTGGATAATAGAATATAAGAACTATGCTTTGTGACTAATATAGCATATCTTTTGGTTATTGACAATATATTTTTGACAAAAATGCAGAAAAAAATACAGCCCCGGTATATTTCCGGGGCCGTATTCATCATAAGACTTGTTAATCAAGATAGTACAAGGTCTGAAGATTCATCTTGAGGTAAGTAAGTCCAACATCCGATGACCTGTTGTTGTTAACCTCATACATAAATGTGTTACCCACATTTCTTATATCAGACTTAGGATAATAGTAATAGTACAGCTTATTGTTCTTAAGTGCTCCAAAGTAATTGTCCGCTCCTGCCACATGCACCGTGCCTGATTCTTCATCGGCATCCGCCTCGGCTGTCCATATTTCGGATATATATCCTCTTGTTCCGTCTTTCCTGGCATAGGATATACGGACATCCATGTTGTTGGAGAAGCTCATATCCTCCGGTCTGAAGTATATGCGGACATAATCGGCATACTCATCAGGCACATCTGACGAATAATCGTTACCGCTCAGCTTATCTACATTGAGGTCATAGACACTGTTCATGGAACTTCCCGTCTCAGACGTGAGCTCAGCCTTCTCTATCTTTACCGTAGGCGCGTCATAGCTCAGCCTGTATGCCGCAATCATGGTGTTGACAAAAAGCTTGGCTTCCATATCTCCATTGACCCTGGAATGACCTACACCTGAGTAGAAGATATTTCCCTTGCTGTATATGTAGTAGTTGTTAGCTGCATCGTTAGGAGATACGCCATAAGTGAGTGCGCTTCCGTCTCCGTTTCCCGCAGATGATGCGCTTCTTGCACTTCCCGTTCCCGAATTACCGCTCGCAAGCGGGTCTGACAAGCAGTACCATACAGTAACCTCCGGATCCTCCATATTGAGCTGATACCATTGACCATGTGTGGCTGCAATAGGAAGCACATCGGATATTGCGTAAGGGTATGTCGTTACCTGCCCCTCATTAACCTTAGTCGCAGTCGTTGTAATATCGTTCGTGTTTGCAAAGCCGGTTGTCTGTGAGGTGTAATTCTCATTCATAACCGCATTGCCCTGCGGATTGGTTATCATATATCTGTACGGAAGCTTATTTCCCGAGTTGGCATTGTATGACGCATTGGTCCAGCCAAGTCTCTTCATGGTATAGTATGTGAAGCCCTGTTTCTCTGCCAATGCAATGTCATCATAGGTTCCCGTGCTCTGATATCTTATGAGAGCATCCCTCATAGCCGTGCTCAGTTCACTGCTTACCGCCTTGTATCTGTTCATTCCCATTATATCACGCAGCATGGCATTTGCCGTGTATCCGAATACCTTCCTGCCGCTCAAATCCTTAAGATTGTACATGGATGTTATATCATGGGTGTAGAGAATACTCTTTCCGAGCTTGGTGTAGTACTGAAGATACTCGACAGCTCCGTTGTCATTGCTTAAGTCGACGCTTCCATAGCAGTCTCCGAAGCCTACAATAATCATGTTGTAGTCGCTGAGCTTTCCAATCTTTTTACCGTCAAGCTCAGACTTTATTACTCTTCCATAGGCATCATACTCATCGGATGCTGCGGCAAGAGCCTCCGAATCAGGGTTGGTGCTGCTTATATCCGCCGATAAATCGAAGGTGAATCCGCTTCCTGCAAAGAACTTCTCAAAGTCAGCCCAAGTGATTGTCCTGACAGTAACCTCAAAATCGTTGAGGTTGCTGTATCTGTCCTTAAACAGTGTATCATTCTGAAGATTCAGCAGACCGCCGTCGTTCTTAGGCATAATCTGAAGAACCTTGAGCTGCTTCTTCTCATCGGTTGAGCGGATTCTTACTGCCGAGGAGCCGGTCTGCGTATATCTTATATTGGAATTGTCAAGTCTGTATACTTCTATCTTCCACTGTACAACTCCCACAATACTTGATGCCACATCGTAGGTGCAGATGTTCCCACCGACTGATGCAACGCCCTCCTTGACCACCTCGGAAGCCGTGAACTTGCTGTCCTTATCCTGGTCAACGTATATGCGGTAGTTGTATCCGGCATCAACCACATTGAATCTGAATTCCATATATGCGTTGCCGTCGGAGTTCGTCGGCAGATAGTTAGGATTCGATATCGTAGGATTCGAACTGCTGACCGTATTTCCGTTATATAGAGCAGGCATTGCTGTAAATGTCACTCCCTGTACCTGATTTCTCACGGTGCTGCAGATTCTGCTGTCTGTGGACACGAATATTCCGTTTATTGAATCCTCCGTATTCCTGTAGCTGTTCACCAGGCTGTATATATTGGAGTTCTCATCTATAAAGAACTTTTCAAGATTGTACAGATACTGCTCTGTTACAATCGGTCTTCCCGACTCAATATAGCTTATGAGCTCCTGCTTCTTGATATTGGTTATATCATTGCCCGGGAATCTCAGCTCCTCACTGTTGATGACACTTCCCGTGCTCACGTTGTAGAGGAACTTCATCGAACGGTTACGATTATCTCCCTTATAGCCGGCTGATACCATCTTATCTCCGATGTGGAAATATATCTTTCCGTCAAGGCTGTTGTCATTAAAGTCCGTTATTGTATTACCCCATGAACTTGAACCGTTGTTGAGTGTCACCTGTGCGTTGTTTTTGGTATTGAAAGCCCCGGTATCAAGTCCTACATATATAAGATTGTATTCACTGTTCAGGTCTTCAATCCTGCCAACGAATTCAGCCGTCGTCTGATGTGTTATCTCAATTTTTCCCGCAAAATCAGGAAGCAGCTTTCTTATATAATTAGCCGTCAGAACCCAGTCAGGTCTGCTTGACGCATCAAGTCCGACCCCCGGCTCAATGTCGAGAATCTTTAGTGTTCTATCATCTCCAAAGTAAGGATTCTTTCCCGCAACACCGAGAATGTAACGCACCGCATCCGACGAATCGGCTCCCACCGACTCGTCATACCCTGTCCTGTCTGCCGTATCGGCAAGATGCTCCCTGAAATCGTTGTAGATATAATCGGTTCCGCCCCAGGTATTTGTCTGCTTATCCGAGCCGATAAGTCCGCCCACGAAATTCATTGCCACGCTGCTGTTACCGTTGTATGTATATATATGGTCGCTTACAAAGGTCTTGAAGTTCTGACTGCTCGGATTGCCGCAGCTTCCCGTGGCAGTCCAGTTATCGTACCTTGTCGAATAGCTGTAGACGTCTCCTGTGTAAGCGCTGTCAACAAGCTGTAACGTATATCCTGACCAGTACTCAGCCGCGATTCCGTCGTGAAGCGTATCGACAAGTGTCCCGTTCACATCCTTGATAATCTCATTTCCCGGCTGCAGATACAACTGTTTTACAAGATTCGGATTGAGCGAAATAAGCATCATGCACATCTTGTACACGTTATTTCTGCACGTTCCTCCCGGAATTGTATAATCCTTTCCGGTATCTCTCAAATTCCAGTCATATACGTTCATCACAGCAGATGTATTTGCCTTGGAGGCTGATGTATATGTGTTCTGGTTCAAATCATAAAGTCTGTTGTCAATTATGATTGAGGCAAAGTTCTTTGTCGCTGACACCCTGTCGAAAATCTTTAAGGCAGCAGCAGCCGAAATATCATTAATCTCAAAGCTGTTGAGCGGGTATGATGTTACAGCCGATGTATGTCCGAGACGGTTGGCTGTCTCACCTGCCACATCGCTCTTCCATATATTGATGACCGCATCCATATGATTGCCCGGAAAGATATATATAAGGTCGGCATAGTCAATCCAGTCAGGTGTACTGTTGAGTTCATCCGCCGTTATAGTCTTAATAACACATGAATACCGCGAAGCTGCCTCCTGTGACATGATAAGCGTATCCGTGAGGAACATCTCCCTGTTCTTGTACGAATAATAATACTGGGCGACATTTACAACCTTATCCGTATTACTGCTCGTTCTTGTCGTGTAGATTCTCGCACCCTTCACAGCCTCGGTATCAGCCATCGTTCCGTCAAAGACAACCCCTGAATAGTCAGAAGCCTCGAAGCTGTTGACCGTATGCCAGATGTAGGCACCTTCTCCCACTGCAGTCTTCTTCATTGTAAGTGTATCTGCATCGACAAGGTCAAAGCATCCGCTGCCGTCACCGACATACTCATAATATCCGTTGTGAACCAGCTCGGTCCTGCACGCCTCTTTTACCCTGTAATTCCAGCTTGATTCACTGAAGTTATCGTAATACTTTCTCTGACCTTCCTTCTCGTCCTCAAAGAAATATGTATTCTCACTTATCTGTCTTACATCACAGGTGTTCATGCTCGCAATGGAAGTAAGCCGGCTTCCGCCGAACATGTCCTCCGTACGCACAGGCTCACAGCCCGACACAAGATATCCGTACTCACCACACTCCTCAGCCGGAACTATCTCAAGAATGACAAACGGTCGTTCAACACTTCCTCGTTCAAGCGATGTGAAATTCGAATTTCCATACTGTGGAAGCTCCTCGATATTGTCAAGTACGGCTCTTATTACACTGTCACTGTTGACATTATTCTTAAGTCCCGCATCGACCGCTCTACGGACACTGCTGCTCACATCCGCATTAACAAGCGTCTTTTTCTCCGCCTGAACTCTGTGAACCGGCATAACCGAAACCGCCGTAACAAGTGCAAGTGCAAAGGCTCCTATTCTCTTTGCCGCATTTTTGATAAATCTCATATTTCCCATAGACATCCGCTCACTTTCCTTCATAAATTAGTGTTCCGTCCATATATTATTCGGCATCAAGCTTTTTGTATCCTGCCGATGTATTTCTAGGCTTAATCTCAATACTCTGTGTCACTTCATCCTTGGAGTTGGCAAGTGTGAAGCTCACACATATACTGTCAACCCTTGAAGCTTCCTTTACGGTATTATATGTATATATCGTGCCGCCGGCATCTTCGGCTTTTTCCAATGCCTTCGCACTTATATCCAGATAAGTGACAAGCTCTGATATGCAGTTTCCCTTATTGTAATCAACCGTCGCCCCCGCGGCATATATATACAGGTAATTCTTATCGCCGAAAGGACTCTCCTCAACCCATATATACTGTCTTGCTACACTTTCCTCACCCTCCGCAGGTTCCGCTCCCGTCGTGAAGTACAGAACGGTTCTTCCGTCCATATGCTTCTCCTGAAGCGTAAAATCAGTCCCCTCAAGTATTGCGGCAGACATTGAGGAGGTTATAAGCTGGGAATCATTCTGCAAATCAATCGTTGCACTCTGTTTCCTGAAAAAATTCGTTCCTCCAACCATTATAACAGAAATCATCGAAGAAACTATACCCATTATTGCAATTCCTATAAGAAGTTCGATGAGCGTTATTCCTCTGTTGTCTGAGACTATATTCTGTTTATTCTTCTTAGAAGCATCCATATATAACCTCTCTATTTGACTTCATACTTTCCCGTCGCAAAAAAAATCGTAAGCTCGCTCTCCTTTTTGCCATGCTCAGCTCTTATAACACCGTTTCCCGACTGCTGGGTAACGGTTCCGCCCGAGGCGAGCGTATACTCAAAACTCTTTATGGCACCCGTGGACGCATCAAAGGTCATCACGAATCCGCTTATCTCAGCCGATTCAGCCCCGTTATTCGAATAGAAGAGCCGGCATCTTTTAAGCTCTGTCGTCGTATTGACAGTGGGCGTTACCACATCTCCCGCGGCATTTTTCACGGCATTTTTGGTTATCGTCATGCCTGCATTCTGCTCCGAATCGGTGAATACAGAGAATGAAAAACCGCCCGCAAGATTCTGCGTCATGGTCTTCTGCCTTGTCTCCTGCATTCCCGACGCTATGTTCTTTGTCACGCTTGTCATATTTCCCGCCTGCACAAGCCCTACCGTTGCAAATGACGCACCGATAAATATACCGAGAATGGCAATGACAACCAATAATTCAATTAGTGAAAAGCCTCTGTCCCTGTTATCCATATCGGCATACTCCTTCATTTCTTTAATCCTGCAATTCTGATTCAGCCTGCTACTCCGCATCGGAAGCCGCGCTTCTTCTGTAGTTAGCTATATTGATGCAGTCCGAAGCCTGATAGCTGTTAAGATTTCCCTTCGCCTCTTCATCCGGCTTCTTAGCATGTGCTCCATCGTTATATCCTCCATGCTTTCCTATATCAATGACATTACTTCCGTCAAAATAGCCTCGCACTCCTGTGAGTGTCTTTAAAATATTTTCCACAAGCTCAGGCTGTGCCGTGTAAGTTCCGCCCTCAATCCTGATATCACCCGTCGCAATTATACAGCCCGTAAAATCCTGATCCGCAACGACATCCCCGTCAACAATAAGGATTCCCTTGCGTGGTGCCCTGCCGTCTAAGGACGTGCTGAGTCTTACGTCCCCCTTTGTCACATATACCATGTAATCCTCTGCATTGCAGCCATCCTCATTCTCAACATAGTAGTATGCACTTCCGGCCTCGGCAATTTTTCCCTTTCCGAGCAGTATATTATCCACCGCACCGTTGCTAAGCTCATCCTCAGACTTAATCTTATATGAAAAACGCATTGAGCCGTAATTGATTGGCGAATGTGCCGTGACAGGAGTCCATTCCCTCTCCACATACATCCAGTCATCCTCAAGCTCGATGAGAAGACTTCCGATTATCGTCTGTCTCCACCTTGAATTATCATATAACACCTTCACAAGTTCATCACCGACACCGTTGTATTCGTTGACAGCTGTTGCATTGTCTCTTATTATTCCCTTCTCATACACACGCGCCGAAGGGTTTATGGTGATGGCAGGTCCGCTGCCCGATGAATTCAGGAATTCCGAATATGCCTCATTTACAATATCCCTTATTCTTATCCTTATATCGGATGCCGCGCTCAAATTATCCGTGCCTGTTATATGAGCCGAGGCACATAGCCCGGCAAAAAGTTCATCGTCATAGAGTGCTCTGTAAAAGCTTGCAGCCGCATCCCCACTCCTGAAATTATAGTAATACTCGGTCGTCCCGTCACTAAGCGTGTTGGCAATTACCGGCTGTGCCGAATTGAGAAGTCCCTTCGCAAAGAAATCAGAGTTTATGATTCCATTCCATGATGCAGGAAGTATATAAGCTGTCTGAGTATACCTTACCGCTATCGACTCTCCCGTTCTGTAATAGCTCTCATCTCCTGCCGCATCTGTTCCCTCATTGTATACAACCCAGCCGTAGCCGCCGAGAACAAGTGTCCTGATATTGGAAAAATCGAGTGTCGATTTCCTGCTGTTGATAATGATTGCACTGCTCTTGGCAGGTGTGGCACTGTCACTTGACACTCCGTAGCCCTCTATGCTGTAACCGTAATAGTCGCCGCTTACGGTCACGGAATTATTCTTTGTGTCCTGTGTAAGTGTCAGATCATCCGCCACATAAGCCGAGGCATCCGCCCCAATCACGAGGTCTGCCCCTGTAAGCTCGATATTATCCGCCCATATTCTTCCGTTGTTAAGTGAAATTGCCGAATCTGAGCCAAGAAGCACCTTTTTGTTGGTCACAATATTTCCGCCATTCACGGTGAGTCTTAACAGACTTGGCGATTCCGCGGTGCCGAAGGTATTGATTCCCAGATTTCCATAGATTCCGCCATTTACGGTGACTGCGCCCATGGAATTGATGTTCTTATTTGCCACAAACGAATAATCTTTAAAAGAAAGCAGAATATCACTGCTGTCATCAACTATATTTATATTCGCCTTCTCAGGAAAAACGATCTCATAATCCGTTGTAATCTGTGAAAAATAATCCGTCTTGATGTTCTCATAGGTCACGGTCACATCCTTTATGACTATCGAGCTTATAACTCCGTCAATAATCACAATCTGCGGTGCCTTAGCCACCCTCACGTCAACATTCGTCACAGACGCATCTTTATAGTTGTCCGACATATAACTGCCAAGCTTATCGGCAAGCTTGGTCAGATCAACGGATGACAATGCACTTCCCGCGGTTAATTCATTATCAATCGTATCCTTCACGCTTCCGTCCGACACATCATAGCTTGAGCCGAAGATGGAATAACATGCATTGCGAAAATAAGTATTGCGAAGCAGCTTGTTGGCAGCCTCATTGTCAATCATTGTGATTGAGCTTCCGTCAACCTCCAAAAGATTGCTCACAACATAATCATAGGACTCCGCAAGTTCATTGTAGGCATCAGAAGCAAGCCCCGCATATATCTCGTCGACAGCCATATCCGCATTGTAAAAAGCATTCTTGGTCTTAGCTTCCATCGCCTTTATCTTATACGACGAAAGTGAAATTGTGGTGATTGTCATAGCGATAACCGCTATAAATGACACCACAACCAATGCCATGATAAGTGATGAACCCTTATTTTCTTTTAATCTGCCAATTCCGTTCATTTTCATACTCAATCCTCCGTCGATACGGAATATACATGTTCCGAATAGCTTCCGTCACGGTTCACATCATAATCCACGCTGACTGTTATCTTGTACAGAGCCGTTATCTCATCGCCCTTGTTGTACGCTATGTGTTTATCCTTATTGCTCTCATTCTTAACTGAATACACCTCGACGTGTTTCCCTGTTTTTCCTATCGTCAGTGTCGAATCCGCAGGATCCGCCGGATTGTTATAATTTTCTGTCGTATATATGTCAAGTGCTGTACTATAGCTTTCGTTTTCCACGTTGATACTGAAGCTGTCCTCCTGCCTTGTTCCCGCCTGCTCGACAAGATAAAGAAGGACATTCCTTGCATTTCCGTCCTCGTCAGCCAGGTTAACGCTTCCATCTATCTTTATATTATATTTCACACTGTTAAAATGTCTCACATCGGCGCTGATTTCCGTTCCGTCCGCCTCAGTTCTTCCGCCCTCAGCCTTGGCATACAGAAAATACAGCGGCTTTTCATTGTCAAAGGTGAGCACAATCTCATCCGCCTGATATACCAGCGTCCCGATACATCTGTAAAATGCCATCGGTGTCTTTCCCCCCGGAACAGGAATGGCATCCTTATCCTCCGCACGATAGACAACATCATACCTTATCGAATATGTGGTGTTAATCGCAAGCTTATAGTCATTGCCCTCCTGTGACACCACAACAGTGACCGTCTTATCTATGTTCTCCTTCTTAAGCTTTGCATACATATCGGTCAAATCAGAGCTGCTCATGCCTTCCGGTGCACTTCCCACATACTCGTCGGCAATAAGGTTGCCGAATGTGTCCCTGAGTGCCACATCATCAGCAGTAACACTGTCAGTAATCCATGTTGTGCCATCCCACTTATACTTTGCAGGTGCAGTCGAAGTGCCATACGGAATCTTCTGATTCTTCATGAGAGAAATTACCTTATTATCATACAGAATAAGCTCACTGTATATGACATTCGCCTCATTGTAGAGGTCTGCAAAATCTGTCTCCTTATAGTCATACTCCGTCTTAGGCATAAGCTTCACGCTCACGCGGAACCTCTCGCCATCCTCGCCGTTAATCTTGAAGGTATATTCCGGTGAAGTCTCACCGGCCTTAGAATCCGCCGGGAACTCATATACCCCCGGAAACGACTTAAGGGCAGCCTCAAGTGCTGCCTTATCTGTCGTATGTTTAACTGTCTCCGTGATGCTTTGAGCCACTGCCGTAGCGTTCTGAAGCCTTCTGCTGTTTCGTGTCACCTTGCCCGACATTATGAATGAATTCATAAGCGGTACGGTCAGCATTGCAAGTATCGCTATCGCGATAAGCAGCTCTATCAGAGAAAATCCGTTATTCTGTTCATGAATTTTCTTAAGACACCTCATAAAGCACCTCTTACACACATTACATTTTTGAGTGATTGCGAAACTCGTGTTTTTGTAAATGACGTTATACAATTTTATTATATTGACGCCGGACACGCTCCCGCTTCATTGCATCACTTGAACTTACATAATATTAAATCTCTTATCTGTAAAACTTGATTGAACCGTTTGCGCTCTCAATGTTAAACCGGGGAGCTGACGTGTCATCGTTGATTACCTTGATGTTGAGCGTCATATCGGAATTATTGTTGATTGTTACCGATGCGCCGGCGTTATCAGCGTCGCTGTCACGCTTGCTGCTGAATACAATCAGATCCATGCTTCGTCCCGGGTTAAAGGTTTCCAGTGTCCCCTTGCTGAATGCCGCCGTGTCTCCGGGATATGTATTTTCTCCCACTGAATAACTGAGAGTATACTCTCCGTTCTCACCGCCAATGTTGATTACAACAGGTACATTGTCATTGGTATTGGCTGACACCTGCGATGATGTAAGACCTCTGCGTCCAAGCACCACCGAACTCAAATCCGAGCTCTCGGAGCTGAGCGAGAGAGCAATATCATAGTTCGTCATAAGCCCGAACTCATCCGCTGCCTCGACAACACGGCTTGGATTTGTCTCAGACACAAATAGGTTCTCCGTTCCAAGGTCGATAGAATCAATCTCAGGCTCATAGTACTCTCTGTCACTGCCTGTTATCGCATACTGGGATATGGTGATATTTCCCGTCATCAGCTCATCCTCCTCATTGTAGGAGCATGTCACGGAATCGATTGTATATATGGTGTCATAATCAAGTATATAGGCTAACATATCCTTGAAGGTGTCATAATCACATTCATAGGAATAAGTGACAGTCTTTTTGTAGCCCTTCATATCGGTGTTATACACCGTGCTGCCTGTTGATGAAGGATTGGATGACTGTATCTGTCCGAAGGTATATATAAGTGCCGCATCAGGCATGTTCACCGTTCTCATCCACACGCCAAGCTCAGCTTCAAGATTGCTTGTAAAAATGAGTGTAGCCTTCTGGGAAAAACCCGAATCAAAACGTGAAAGCCAGGCATCACACAGAAGGTCGTACCCTTCCGTATCCTGTGCGTACTTCTTTGCGTTTGATTTCTTAGTACTCAGGTCATCATACTTTACCTGCAGTGTTGAAATCTCGCTCTCAAGTGCCGCCGTCTTATCATTCAGGTTGCGGAAGCCAAAGTACCATGCCAGAAACACAAGCAATGCGCTTCCTACAAGACATAACAATAATTTGTCACGTTCAGAAATTGCAAGCTTCATAATTACTCTGCCTCCTTTACTTCATTCTCTATGCTCTCAAACTCACCGCTCTCCTCCTCCGTAACCAGAAGGAACTTGAAGGTAAGTGAAAAGCTCTCGGTAATTACACCCTCTTCATCCTTAGACTCGCTCACGCCCGAAATCTGAACATCGTACACATTGTCGAGCTTTTCAAGTTCCTCTAAGAACTTGGCAACACAGAGCTTTGATGAACCCGTGGCTGAGAGAGTTACCTGACCGTTGTTAAACGAAAGGCTTGAAAGTGAAATGTCGGAAGGCATTACCTCCTCAAGCTTGTTGTACATATAGAGCACCGAATCGTTATCGCTGTATGTAGCGGCTATGAACTGAAGCATATCCGTCGCCTTATCCTTAGCCGTGTAGTAGGCATTAACCGTCTCCTCAACATTCTTAATCCTGTCAATCTCCCCGGCAAGCCTGTTCCTCTCATCCCTTACCTTGGAATAATTCCAATAAGGATATCCAACCAAAAGAGCGGATATAATTACCGCACCCGCGATAAGTACAACGCTGTTGTGCTTACCTTCCTTCTTCTGTGCCGTTTCAATATGCTTCTTGGATACAAAATTGATAGGCTCTAACACTGCACCGAGGTTCTCAAGGTAATTCATGAGGTGGTTCTCAGGCATCTCATAATACTTGCTTCCGGTTATATTCCTGAGTTCCTTCATTGTGACAATCGGAATGTTAAGCTCCGTGCCTAACAGCTCTTCAAGTCCAAGTATGTCAAAGCCATCCGTTATGAGATAGGCCTTCTCAAGCGGGCTGTCCTGATTTCTCGTCGTGTAGTAATCCACAACTCGGCTCAGATTGGCAACCATATATCTGAGTGAATCCGTCACCTGATCACCGTCAAAGCCCGAATGAATCATTTTCTCACTTCTTATAATCTGCTCAGCACCCGCCTCCGGCACCTGCCTCTCATCCATAACAGCATTGATGAGGACATTCTTGCCATAAGGAATGGTTCTCTGCATCTGTAACACGCCGTTCTTCAATATATTTACAACCGTTGTCGCATTATTGACCTGAATAACGATATTAGGAGCGGCATCAATCTGATGCTTTATAATCTGAAGCGTCGAGTTACCGACGAAATCGATACACTCAAGCTTCATCTCAAGGCGGTCAGCCAAGGTGTAATAGCTCTCAATGATATCCTCAGGTGCAGCGACAATCATAAGTCTTAACTGCTTTCTTCCCTCCTGAACAAAGCTCTCAAGAACAGAGTATGAGAATACATATTCCTCGGTATTGATCGGAAAATACTCTGAGCAGTTGGCATCGATAACCGACCTTATCTTGTCCTTCTTTACATTTGGAATGGTAATCTCCTTGTTGGCAAACTTAGGTCCCTGTACCGTGAATATAACATGCTTAGCATTGATTCGATTCTTGAATATTGTCTGCTTAAGAATCTTAGAGATTTTCTCGATATCAACAATCTCTCCCTCATCATACGAATTGGCAGGTGTAGGAACAGTCTCAGCCCACAGCACCGATACGTTTCTCTTGCTGTTGTCAAGCTCACACAGCTTGATTTCTTCACTCCCTATCGAGATTGTGATGAATTTGGTAACCTTTGAAGCCATAATTATCCTCGTTTCTGAGCGACTTGTCGCGAAGAGGCGATGAGAAATTCACGAATGTGATTTCTCATCTGCCATCAAAGCAATTTGTTTTCGCTCTAAAACAAATTGCCGGTGTGTCAAATAAGCTATCGAGCTTATTTAACACACTGTCCTCCATAATGGAATATTATATTAACCCGGACGTTGTGAGATTTATCTATACTGCTACGAGACGCATTCTCATTTCATTGTCGCTCGTAGCGGTTCATAATCGGCTAAAATACAGCCGATAAAAACCGACGGCGACAAAAAGTCTCGTAGCAGTATAGATAAATCTCACAACTGTGTGTTAAAGTTCATTTTCTAATATATGAAACTCCTATCATATCTGTTAAATTATGATAGTTCTTTTACATATTTCTGCTTTCATAAGTAAAAATATGTAAGAGAACTATCATGTAAGAAAGTTCTCTACATTCAGTAGTTCTCTTAAAATAGTGAAAGATACCAGTTAATCATGGCATCCCCCGCGAGCATCGCGACTATCATCCCTGCTGAGAGATATGGTCCGAATGCAAGCTTTCTGCCTTTATCGGCAAATTTCATGAGGCATAAGTGAATTATCGAGCCTATGATGCAGCCAAGGAAAAATCCGAGCGTAACCTGCTTCCATCCGAGGAAGAGCCCCGCCGCCGCCATAAGCTTAACATCACCGCCCCCCATCGCTCTGCCCCCTGTCACAAGGTTAAGCAGAAGCAGAAACACGCTGACGCACACAAGTCCAATCAGGTGTGAAACAATATTCCGGTAATCAAGCACACATCTGAGCACGCCGAGCACCAGAATCGTAATGTTGATACCCACCGGAATCTCGTAGGTTCTCCAGTCGATAACCGACAATGTGACCAGACACGAGAAGAAAAGACACATAAGTATGCTGTCCACACATATACCATTAATCACAAATATCAGTACATACCCGATTCCGTTCACCGCCTCGATGAGCGGATATTGTACTGAAATCCGTGCCTTGCAATAACGGCACCTGCCACGAAGCTGCAGCCACGAGAAAAGCGGCACCAAATCGTACCACCTAAGCCCGTGCCCACAGCTCATGCAGTGTGAACCCGTAGTTGCAATATTCTCCTTAAGCGGCAGCCTGTAAATGCAGACATTTAAGAAGCTGCCAATCACAATCCCGAAGAGGAAGATGATTATGTAAAGTGGGATGTAATATTGCATAGTTTAGAATGATTATCTTGTTACAGAATACGTTACATTTTTTGTTTGAAGTGCAGCAGTGTCATCCAATAACATTACAGTTATTGTTCCATTTGCATCAATTGTAAATACTAACTTATCTGTTGAAGTACCTTTAACAAATTTTTTTCTTGCCTCTGTACCCTTGAAATCAATTTTACTGCTGGCTAAATATTCTCCCATTAAGTCTCTAATTGACGTAGCATTCTTTGCTGTTCCACCTGCAGGCGTATAAGATAAACCAGCAGTACTATACAAATCCATAACCTTATATTGAGTTGTGCCAGCCATTTCCATAGCTTCTGTATAAGCCTTCTCATCGCTTCCAATTGCAGACTGAATAGCACCCGCTATAGAATCAAGAACCTGAATATCAGATGATACTCTTGACTTCTCAATATTTCCAAGAAGTGTAGGTGCAAGTACACCAACTAATACTACCATGATAGCAATTACTACCAAGAGCTCTACGAGAGAGAAACCCTTATTGTCTTTGTTTAACTTCTTCATACTAAAGTCTCCTTTAAATATAAATTTTTAGGCATACGCCCATTTATGTTACGCGGTGGTCGGGTAGCCCACCGGGATAACCGTATTAATCTATCCCCCACAACCCCCTTGCCGTGCGCGGTATTTTATCTACGCACAGAGCGGTTTATGGGAGAAGCTTAGCGTTTCGACATTCTGCCGAAGCAACAGCAATTTCCAACACGATGTTGGAAAAGATGCAATGGAGCCATGGATGGCGACTTTGCATCGATTGCGTCCCCCTATCCAATTTCCCCGCAGAATGTCTGAAACAGCTTAGCTTCGTACATTCAAGCGATGTGTGCAGATAAAATACCGCGCACTCAATACGTAGCGGGGTCGCATTTAAAATTTCCTTAAATATAAATTTCAGGCATCAGCCCATTTATGTTACGCGGTGGTCGGGTAGCCCACCGGGATAACCGAATTAAGTTGTTTTATGTATCACAGGATTAGGCGGTATCTCGTATTGTATCGTCAAAAACCTGTTTCTGAATTTATATATCTTCCTTCCAAGATTGTTGTCGACCTTTAGGGAATCTTTTTTATCTATCTTTTCAAGATATTTACGATATTCCTCATGTGAATGGAAGCTGCCTCCTACCCCATAGGCATCCGATACAAGGTACAGGCAGATGTCCTTATATTTGTATTTATCGCTTAGGAATATATCCTTAAACCTGATGGAAAGAAAATCATTTATTGTTGTCGAAAACTTATCCTGAATCGCTCTTATATCAAGGAACTTGGGTTCTTTGACATTCTTCATTTCCAAAATATACAGATTGTAGGAATCGCAGGAATTGTCCACCGCGACAACATAATCTGTCGCCTTAGGCGGAGTGGCATCATGCAACCCATTGTAGTAGTCATCGACCTTGACTCCAGCATATTCGGAATGTGTCAATTTTTCATCAACTCCAACCTCAATGCCTTCATCCTCTATCTCATACCTTATACAGCTTTTTAACTTAGGTTCATTCTGTATCCTTGATATCATTCTGTACCCTCATTATGCTCCTGTATAATCTGCTCACGCTCGTTATACAGTGCATCACTTACATCAATGAAGTTCTCGTCATCAGCCCCACACTCATCAATGTGCATTAGCTTTGATACGCTTCCATCTTCACCTTTTTCGAGCAATATCGGTTCATATATATTATAATCAAGCTTTCCCGCCAAAACAAGATTGTTCAATTTATTGAACACATAGTTGCTATGTGATGACATTACAATCGTTATTCCTGCTTGTGCAAGCTCAGCGAAAACTTCCATAAGCTTTAGCTGGTTGTTCGGATGAAGATGTGCCTCCGGCTCCTCTATGAATATAATGCCGTTATTGTCTATATAATTGCTATCCTTATTAACTAAAACATATTTAAGAAAAGCAACTATAGGTGAAATCTCAGAAACCATTGAAGATACTTCTGTCAAAGAATACTGAACCTTCATACCTTCCGGTGCATACATCAAAGTATTTTTATTTTTATCAATAATCACTCGTCCTTTAAGGATTGAGTTTTCTATGATATTGCAGCACTTTTTTATTCTTTCATCCATTGTCTCAGACGTATAAGCACCATAATTAGGTATTCCTGACAAGGCAATGAAATAATCAGCAACAGGTTCTGATATGCCAGGCAGTTCTATCTTTTTGGTTAATGCCGACCTGTTTTTAGAAAGCTCTGCAACTATCGCACCGAAGGCATTCATTCCACTATATATCCCAGATCTTGAAGCAGGAAGAAAATGAACCTGTCCTACTTCATTTTGTATTCCAAGAACAATATCATTTAAAATTGGATTAATCTTATACAGATACTCAGCATACCCAAAAGCAATCGGTTTAGACTTTCCTTCTCTATAATCATTATCTGTCCTGCCCGTTATAGTTCCACCCTTGATATCTATATCCATACTGTGCTGTCTAACTGTAAAATAAATATGCGGATTCTTTGACAATATCAAATCAAAATTCCCAAATGTATTACGACAGGAATTTATAAACTGTGGAATAATAAAATCTGATATTTCCTTGTACATATCTATTCCACTTTTATATTCTTCCTGTTTTTCGGCTAAAATACTCTCATTACCAGTTATGCTATTTACATTAGATATCGAATGATACAAATCAAGCAGAACTTGTGTCATCTTTTTTTCATCGATAGGTATATTCATAAAAGCCTTCAACAACAGATATGCCACCTGCATCGCATACGACTTACCAATATTGTTATCCCCATATGTGGCAATAAGCTTCTTTGAAAAATCAAACTCAAATTCTTTTATAGGACCAAAATCAGTAATTTTTATCTTCATACAGCCCTCTTCACTTTCATATATGCTCTTAACATGTCCACTCTTCACAACCTTGCCGTGTGCGGTATTTTATCTGCGCACAGAGCGGTTTATGGGAGAAGCTTAGCGTTTCGACATTCTGCCGAAGCACCAGCAATTTCCAACACGATGTTGGAAAAGATGCAATGGAGCCATGGATGGCGACTTTGCATCGATTGCGTCCCCCTATCCAATTTCCCCGCAGAATGTCTGAAACAGCTTAGCTTCGTACATTCAAGCGATGTGTGCAGATAAAATACCGCGCACTCAACATGTAGCGGGGTCGCATTTATATATTTTCATTATGTAGTGAGTATGCATCATCCGATTCCATTGTACAGCGTCAGCATCGGCGCATACACCGCCGCAATTATCGCCACAACGATAACCGCAAGGAACACAATTACAAGCGGCTCGAGAAGTGCCGTCATCTGCTCGGTTGCCATCGTGACTTCTTCATCATAGTAATCTGCCACATTGTCAAGCATTTCCTCAAGATTACCTGTCTCCTCACCTATACCAACCATATGTACAATCATCGGCGGAAATATTCCGCTTGTCCTTAGTGGCCTTGAAAGCGGCTGACCACCCTTTACTTTTTCCTGTGTATCCTCAAGGGCATCCTCATATATTACGTTTCCGATAACTTTTCCTGTTATGGAAAGTGCCTCCACAACGGACATACCTGCCGCAAGCAGTGTCGACATCGTTCGCGCAAATCTTGAACATGCCGTCTTGGTGTTAAGTTTTCCGAATATAGGAGCCTTGAGCTTCATCTTACCGAAATTACGTTTTCCCGCCGGTGTATTTCCGTATATTTTTATCGCAATAACAACTGCAGCTATGACAAGTATAATCGGAATCCAGTTTGCAATAAGGAAATCACTCAGTCCCATTACTGCGAGCGTATATGCAGGCATATCCATATCCATGTCATCAAATGTCTCCATAAACTTAGGAAGTACCGCAACAAGCATTACCGCCATTACTATGATTGCAACAATTATAAGTATAATCGGGTACATCATTGCTTTTTTTACAAGCCCTTTGAGTCTGTTCTCCTTCTCAAAGTGCACTGCCATTCTCGACAGTGATGTCTCTAACGAACCTGATTGTTCACCGGCTGCAACCATGTTAAGGAGCATCTCAGGAAATATCTCACCCTGCTTTCTCATTGCAAGTGCAAGCGTCTCACCTTTTTCAACGCTCGCCTTTGTCTCGGATATTGCCTGTGCAAGCTTCTTATTCTCTGTCTGCTGAGACAGCATGTCAAGTGCCTCAATCACGCTTACTCCTGCCTTGAGAATACTGTTGAACTGACGGCAGAACACCGACAAATCTCTGACAGAGGCTTTTTTCTTTCCGATGTTAATCTCAATGTCCTTATTGAGGAGCGATGCCGCCTTGAGCGATATCACCATGCTTGCTTCGGCTTTAATTGCATTTCTTGCTTTATCAATATTATCAGCTTCGATAGAACCTTTCTTCCGCTTGCCATCTTTCGTGACAATTTCATAAGAAAATGATGCCATATGTATCCATCCCCACCTGTATTTTTACTCTAGCATGCTTTACTTCATCATATTGGATTCCTGTGTCAAAATATGCGTTCACAACTTTAATATGTATATCCTGTTATATTTATGCATATCACGACTTTTTGAAGAAGCTTGGTTGTTCTTAGGACTCTGTTTATCGTACAGCCACAGACGGCATGGATGCCGGCTGAGTTGCAAACAGCCATGGAGGGCTGATTTTGCAACGGTGGCGGAAGCAGAAATACTTTTTCAGAGTCGTTAGAACAACCTGCTTCGTACAACGGAGCTGATATGTATAAATATAACAGGATACACACATAAAAATCAGATACGCATGTTATGACACCCGAATCCATATCGTCAATTATAGTAAGTATTTACACTTTTGTCTATAGAATTAACTTACTTATTTATGGTAAATTTTACCCAATTTATACATTATTCGACATCCAGCAGAACCTGACATACCAGCCGCTTACTCTTTCATTTTAGGCGCAAGAATGTGCCTTGTCGCATTCTTGCGCCTGCGGCGGTCGCTTGCGGCATCTGCATTGTACGCCACAGTGCGCATCCCCGCGGAGCGTTTTTTGTAATAGGAACGAAGTTTCCTATTACAGAACAAAGAATGTGCCTTGGCACATTCTCGCGCCTGCGGCGGTCGCTTGCGACACCTACATTATACGCCGCAGTGCGCATCCCTGCGGAGCGTTTTTTATGTAATAGGAACGAAGTTTCCTATTACATAAAAAAAGAGCTTTTCTCGATAACATGCTATCCGTAAAAGCTCTTTCCAACATCAATATTTTACTGCTTCACTGTTTTCACCGCCAGCCATTCCTCGACTATATTCACACTGGTATGTACCGCCTGTGCTATCTTGTCTACCGCCATTCCCATATCAAAGAGTGTCATTGCTGTCTGCTCAAGTGCTTCCGTGCGTCCCTGACTTATTCCCTGGCTTAACCCCTGACTCAAACCCTGACTCAAGCCCTGACTTTTTCCTTCGTTGAACCCCTCATTCTTTATTTCATCCAAAAAATTTCTCATGTCAGATTCACTCCTTATCTTCTCATATATATGATAATTAGCTGTCCCGCTTACCTTCAACACTGCCTGTGCATCCGCCTTCTCTCCCTGTGTCACATAGCCCAATGT